>Ga0209088_10000074_pt1 | contig 73597 bp, 46 predicted proteins | sample S_140625_EF_Meta_FD_187324 | JGI IMG/M metagenome (GOLD analysis project Ga0209088, IMG submission 187324) | Freshwater microbial communities from Lake Simoncouche, Canada to study carbon cycling - S_140625_EF_MetaG (SPAdes) (version 2) | ecosystem: Environmental > Aquatic > Freshwater > Lake ... | reverse complement strand
TTCTAATGTGCGCAATGATTCACCCATTTCGCGTGACTTGTATGCAGCGTTACCAAAACCTTCAAACTTTATCCTTTTTCCGGCTTGTGCAAATGAACTTTGAATACAATGTCTTAGGTGTAAAATTTGGGCATTGCTTTTTGCATATTTTCCAACATCATCCATATATCCAATGATTAATGAATCATAAATTGGGCCTAATGCCACAAGGTCCTTATGTGTTGCGTAATGTTGAACAATTTCTGGCATGCCTCCTATTAAAGCATAAGTATGAAATAAGCGCAACAATTTTGTTTGAGCAAATGTATCGAATGGAACTTGGGTTAATTGTTCTAAGGCTGCTGTTTCACCAATGGCAGAAAGAAACTCGGGAAATGAAACTGGTCTGATAACTTTATATTCAACACGGCCAATGGGGAAACTTATATGCTTATCAAACAAAGTTTCAAGCATACTTCCAGCAGCAATAACAGAAATTTCTGGAGCTTGCTCATAAAAATATCTTAGGGTATTTAATGCCTTTGGAACTTCTTGGATCTCATCAATAAATATCAATGTGGTACTTTTTTTAGCTAATGTTTTACTTCTAAGAAAGAATAAAGTATTTATTAAATTATCTATGGATGTGAAATTTTCAAACGGTTCTTTGTCTTCTGAAAGTTCTAAGTTTAAATAGATGTATTGTTCATATTGCGTTGCAAATTGATTCACTAGGGTCGTTTTCCCAACTTGCCTTGCGCCTCTTATCACAAGCGGTTTTCGGGGCCTATTTTGCCTCCAGTTTTCAAGCTCCAATAATAGCTGTCTTTTGAACATGTCATAAAGTTAGGGTAAAATTTTAAATAATATGTAACAAAGTTAGGGTAAAATTTTAAATATTATGTAACAAAATGAGGGTAAAACCACTAATTATTTATTTTATGTTTGAATAAATGTGAATATTTACATTTATTCAAACGTAAAAGTGTAATTTTAACCACAAAATACAAAGGATATGGAAAGGGTGTTGTTGAAAAGTTTATTTCAATGGAAGGATAAGGCTGATAGAAAACCCTTGATTATTCGGGGTGCACGGCAAGTGGGAAAAACCTGGCTCTTGAAAGAGTTTGGCAAAAGGTACTACAAAAATATCGCATATATAAATTTTGAAACGGCAAAATCATTGCATAGCATTTTTGAAAGTGGTTTTGAGGTAGATAAACTGATTATGGCCCTAAAAATTGAAACAGATACGGAAATTATCGCGGGCGAAACCTTGATTATATTGGATGAAATTCAGGAATGTGAAGCGGCTCTTACCTCTTTAAAATATTTTTATGAAAATGCCAATCAATATCATATTGCGGCAGCGGGTTCACTTTTAGGCGTCTCGCTACATAAAAACAGATCTTTTCCTGTGGGTAAAGTTGATTTTTTAGACCTCCATCCTTTACATTTCTTAGAGTTCTTAGAAGCAATGAATGAACTGCCATTGTTGGACTTGTTACAAAAAAAGAATTGGGATTTGATCACTGGATTTAAAACAAAGTATATTTATTTATTAAAACAATATTATTATGTTGGAGGTATGCCTGAGGCGGTATTGACCTTTATCAATCAAAAGGATTTTAAGAAAGTCAGGGAAAAGCAATTAGGTATTCTTGCCGCTTATGAACAGGATTTCTCAAAACATGCACCTCACGATATTGTGCCAAGAATAAGGCTGGTATGGCAATCCTTACCTTCACAATTAGCCAAAGAAAACAGAAAGTTTATTTATGGAAATCTGAAGAATGGCGCCAGGGCCCGTGAATTTGAGTTAGCCATTGAGTGGCTTACAGATGCAGGCTTAGTTCATAAAGTAAGCAGGTGTAATAAACCCGCCATGCCATTGATTGCGTATGCAGCGCTTTCAGATTTTAAATTATATCTATTAGACGTTGGGTTGTTAGCTGCCATGGGAAATATTGATATTCAAACCTTTATTGCAGAACAATCTCTTTTTGAAGAATTTAAAGGCGCATTGGCGGAGCAATATGTTTTGCAACAATTTAAATCCGTTGAACAGTTACCCATCTATTATTGGACAGCAGAAAGGGCAACCGCTGAAGTTGATTTTTTGATCCAATATCAACATCGCATCATTCCTGTTGAAGTGAAAGCTGCAGAAAATTTAAAAGCCAAAAGTCTCAAAGCTTATCATCAAAAATTCAATCCTGAAATAAGTATTCGCACATCCTTAGCTGACTATAGAAAAGAGGACTGGTTAATCAATTTGCCATTATATGCTTGTATGACATTCTTGGGTGAAAATGGGCTTTAGGGGGTGAAGTATTATCTCGGCTAAGAATATTTAGATAAATTGTATCTAAAATACAAGGAATTACCTTAAATCGTGAGTCCTTTTTTGTTACGTTATGAGGTTTTTCTTAAATTTATACCATGAAAAAAACGATAGCAATTCTTGGTCTGCTCCTTTTAATTCTTTTTGAATTTGCCAGAGTATATTTGATTATGCCTATGCCAGGCAGTCAAAATTTTAATTCCATTGAGATAGCCTATTTTTTAGGCTCTAATAAATGGATTCTTAGGCTCATCGGGTTTCTTCTGGTGTCTATTCCATGCGTTTTGTTCATTAGGAATGCTACTAATTCAGAAAAAATAATCATAGGAGGACTGACCGCTATTTATGTAAGCGTTTTTTATGTCTTCACATTTGAAATGGAAGCAGATAAAATGTTCTTTCAGCCAACCAAAGTGGTAAAAACTTCTTTAGCAGCAAATAAAATTCCTGATAATAAATTAGTCATTGGGTTGGTGATAGATAGTGTCGCGAGTGCTTATCCAATTCAATTAATAGGTTATCATCATCAAGTGGTTGACAATATAAATGGTAATCCAATAATGGTTACTTACTGCACTGTTTGTAGAACGGGCAGGATTTATAGTCTCATGGTAAATGGAAAGCAAGAGACCTTCAGATTGGTTGGAATGGATCATTTCAATGCGATGTTTGAGGATGCTACTACAAAAAGTTGGTGGAGACAGTCAACCGGTGAATGTATTGCTGGCCCTTTAAAGGGTTATAAATTAATGGAAATTGAATCTGAGCAACTTGTTTTATCATCTTGGGCCAGAATTCATCCTAACACAAAAATCTTACAACCTGATGCTCTTTTTAAAGAGGAATTTGAGGAAATGGATTCGTTTGATAAAGGAATATCTAGAGGAAATTTAACTAAAAGAGACACAGCTTCATGGAAAAATAAATCATGGATTTTAGGAATTCAGGATGGGGCCAATGCTAAAACTTATGACTGGAATCAACTTACAAAGCAAAGAATAATACAGGATTCTCTCCCAAATAATCCCATTTTTATTCTTTTGGAGAGCGATACGGCATCCTTCCATGCTTACAGTAGCGTTATTAATAATGAAATTTTGATATTTCGCATAAAACAGGATTCAATCTGGGATGTAAATACAGGATCGAAATGGAGCTATGAAGGAGTTTGTATGGATGGAAAATTGAAAGGGAAGGTATTAAAAAGAGTTCGTTGTTATCAAGAGTTTCTTCATTCATGGGAATTTTTTCATCCCCAAAGTATTAGATATAATGACTGACATTACTGTGTGAGGAAAACACCCCATCAAATCGGTTAAATGAGTTGATTTCAGGTTTTTTAAAATATAATACATTGAAAAGCAATATATTAAATTTTATCCAGCGAGAGGAGATAAAATTGAAGTTGCGAATTAGTTAAAGTTAAAATTTCTTAGTCGGAACAATATAAAACACAGTATCTATAAAATAGAGCATTCCATTTTGTGTTAGTACATTTTCGTCGTGAAGATCTTCTAAGATTAAACAAAGTTCTTCGTTATAATAATCATGATTTTTTGTGTTTCGAAAGCCATTATTCTCTAGAAATGTTTTTACGACATTTAAATCTGTTTTTTCAGTAGCTTTCACAAAAGGCTGTTCAACTACGGCATAAATAACATCTAGATCTTTATAGAATCCTAATAAATTATATGCAGTATCAGGAAAAAATAAATTGTTGAGTAAAAGGTTATGAAAATAATCAACCCAATTAGCGTAATAAATGGTATCATTTAATTTAAGAACAGTTGAACCATCTTTTAAATAAACTTTTTGCTCAGCTCCTTGGGATATGTATAATTCAATATTAATATTATCTACCCAAAGATTATTATCGTTTACATATTGAATTAATCTCTTTGTCTCTTCTTCTTTGTATTGCTGTTGGTTTTTAACCATTGAACTTGATCCTTGGCTTCCTTTAAGGAAACTGCAGGTTGTTTGGATAAGATGGTAGCACTTAACTTGGCTCGTTCCAGAAAGGATATGTTGGATGTCATCTCTCATATAGTTTTTAGTCATACAAAGTTAACCAATTATTTGAATTGTAAACGTAACATACGCTCCTTGAGGAAAACACCCCATCAAATCGGTTAAATGATTTGATTTCAGGTTTTTAAAATACATAATAAACTGTATATAAACAGATTAATATTAAAATAAATATTCAAAACTCTTAAATTGGGAGTTTAAGTCGCTCTTGCGCTAAAAGTTTAAAAGAGGATTGTTTCTCCCATTCTCTTTTTTTTTAAACCCTGCCTTAGAAAATATGTTATACTAGAAAGAAATTTATAAGGGTTATGAGTCAACAATTTCACAGCTTACAAATCAAAGAGGTAAAGGAGGAAGCCCTGGATGCTTTTACTATAAAACTGGCAGTTCCTGATGAGTTAAAAGATCACTTCTCCTATTTTCCAGGTCAATATTTAACTTTAAAACTGACCATCAAAAATAAAGAAGTCAGGCGTTCTTATTCTATGAGCTCTTGTCCTTTGGAGAAGGAATTGTCTATTACAGTTAAACGGGTTAAAAAGGGATTGGTTTCTAATTTCCTTGCAGATTATTTGAAGGCGGGTCAATTTCTGGAGGTTTCTCAGCCAGAGGGTAAATTTCATCCTGAATTGAATCCGGAACAAAGGAAAAATTATTTCCTGATTGGTGCTGGTAGTGGAATAACCCCTTTGTTTTCTATTGCTAAAGCTGTTTTGGAAGAAGAACCACAGAGTTCGGTTCACTTACTCTATGGGAATAGAAATGAAGAATCGATTATTTTTAGGAATGAATTAGACCAAATGGCAAAGCGTTATGCAGGTCAATTTTTTTGTACTCTAACCCTTTCCCAACCCAAAAGAGAAAAACCAGGTGGTTTAGGTGGTTTATTTGCAAAAGGAAAATTTACCTGGGAAGGAGAAATAGGGAGAATTGACAGAAAAATGATTCAGCGTTTTATTTCAGAAAATATTTCTTCAGGGGTAAGAAGTGAATTTTTTATATGTGGTCCTGAAGATTTAGCGTTAAGTGCTGAAAAGGGGTTGTTAGAGGATGGCTTTGATAATGAAAATATACATAAGGAGCTTTTCCTTTCTGCAGATATGTCAGGTTCAAAAGGAGGGAAAGAAGGGGTAAATGCAATGATGAGTGTAGAACTGGGCGGTGAAACATTTACGATGGAACTTCCAGCGCAGAAAACAATTCTGCAGGTTCTCATTGCGGCAAAGAAAAATCCACCTTATTCTTGTACCGCTGGGGCTTGTTCTAGTTGCATGGCAAAAGTTATTATAGGTTCTGTCGTTATGGATGTATGTCATGCACTCGATCCGGAAGAAATTGAACAAGGCTATATTTTAACTTGTCAGTCACGCGCTAATTCAGAAAATCTGGAGATAACTTTTAAAGTTTAATTAAATTTTATGATTAAAATGGGTTTAAGTATTCAGGTCTTATTGTTTGTCTGCTGCCTAAGCCTTAAAGGTCAATCTGTTTTACCAAGAATTCGTGTTTTTCCAGACCTTACTCATAATCATACTTCTCCCATATTGTCTCAAGATGGGAATAGTATTTATTTTAGCTTAAAAAATCACCTGATCAATGTAGGAATTGATAAAAAGGCGGATATTTGGATTAGCGAGAAAGCAGAAAATAATGTCCAATGGTCAAAACCTTTCCCTATAACAGGTGATATAAATACCCCGGAAGATGAATTTCCAATAGCCATTTCAAACCAATCTAATTGTCTTTTAGTTCGTCGCGGTTCTGCAGATATAAACTATTCTTTCTTTGATTATAATGGAAGAATCTGGTTGCAAAATAAAAATTTTGATTACCCAACATCGGATGATTCATTTCAATGGATTTCCTTCAATTCTTATAAAACGGCATGTTTCTTAGCATTCGGGGATTCAACAAACTCAACTATCTCTATAACAATTTTAGATACTACCTTAAACTGGACTAAGCCAGTAGCATTAAAAGGATTTGAAAAGTTTAGGAATATAAAAGATTTGACTATTTCACTGGATAACAGAACTATTTATTTTAGTGCGGAAAGTGATTCTGGATCTGGTGGATTTGATATTTATAGTGCAAAAAGAATGGGAGATAATTGGTTTTCATGGTCTAAACCCGAGAATATTGGTATCCAGGTTAATTCCCTTTTAGATGAATTTCATCCTTGCGTTTCAACAGATGGGAAGAAAATATATTTTACAGTACTGGACAGAGATGGTTTTGAAGCTATATATGTGTCCCCTTTACCCAATTTATTTCAACCTGATCGAATAATAGGCATTAAAACAAATGGGCAATTTTTTGCGAAAAACAGCCAAATACAAGGACGCACCCAATTTTACAGCGTTAATAAAAATCTTAATTCTCTCGCACCCATATACAATGCCCCATTATATTATGGGCAAACGACCTATTTGCCGGTTTCAGAAAATGTCTTATTAGTATCAGATAAACCAGCGTTTTTTATTCCTTCTATTCAACTTCCTGCAAAGGAAGGAGCGAATATTTATGCCGCAAATTTGCAGCGGAATACTTACTTAGAAGAGTTTGAGATGGAAGTTGTGAGATTGAAAAAACAATTAGGCAGTCAGAACAATTTCATTACAGAAATTCAAAATGAAATAAATAATTTGCTGAAAGAAATTGAAAAAAGTAAATCGGAAATTTGGTCTAGTATTAATAAGCTACCAGAAATAGATCTAAAGCCCATAGAAAACGAATTGAAGATAATTGCCAATTCATACTCCCTGACTTTAAAATTATCAACGGTAAAAGAAGCTGATGTGGAAATTTCTTTTCCTGATGCATCAAATCGAATTCAATTCTGGAGAAGCGAGTATGATGCAAAAAATGCAAAACCGGAGGAAGAGGACACGATGCAAAATTTTCAACCTTTCATTAATGAAATTATAAAATATCAGTGGTATGTAAACCAGCTGGAAATGGTAAGAGAGTTAGAGAAGGAATTTGAAAAAGAGGCATTAGACAGATTAAAAAACTTTATTACCGTTGACGAATTATCTCTTTCTAATATATTGATGGAGGATTATATTCGAAAATTAAAATCAGTCCAACAACCATCCATTTTTCATAGCGTTCCAACGGAAGAATCTAATAACAGCAATTTGGTATGGCCTGTCAAGAATCAATTACAGCTTCCATTTTTCAATGAAATCAGCCTACGATTAAAACCTTTAATAGAAAGGGAATTGATAAAAAAGTTAAAGGCTCCCATGATTGATTTACTAAGTCAGAAGTATTATTTACAATTTTTGAAGGAAAAAAAGCAATTATTATGGTTAGACAGGAAAGAAATAACCGTAAAAATGGAATCTTTACAAGGTAGAAATCGAAATAAAAATTTAACTCCCATAAAAGATAGCCTTGTTTTTGAGCAAATAAAAGTAACAAAGGACACAAGTATTAATTTGGTGGCCTATCCCTTTGAATATCCAGAATTAATAGCCTTATACGTACCATTTTTCCCAATAGAAAGTGTAAGTCCTGATGTTTTCGGAATGTTTGAACTCAACAGACTTTTACAAATTCTCTCCGAATATCCTGGATTAGGCATTGAAATAGCGCTTCAGGTAAAGGGAGACAATTATAAGGAAGGAAGAGAAATGGGGGAGAAGCGTATAGGATTCATGAACACCTATTTTGAAATGGCTGGCATAGGTTCAGACAGAAGAAATATATATCTTTTGGAGAATCCAGAAATCAGGACAAATAATAACTTGCCAATTCAAGTATTGATTCGCTTTTTTTATCGAAGTTGACCTTTGTTTTTTATATTTTTGCGTTTATTTATTTTGTTTAAAACTTGTAATATGTACCGTACGCATAATTGTGGAGAGTTAAGAATATCTGATATTGGCAAACAAGTTAGACTGAGTGGCTGGGTTCAAGCAAACAGGGATTTTGGTGCTATGACATTTATGGATCTTCGGGATCGCTATGGTATTACCCAATTAGTTTTTTCTTTGGAAGAAGATAAACAACTTTGTGAGTCAGCCAGGAAACTAGGAAGAGAATTTGTCATAATGATTGATGGTAAAGTAAGGGAAAGAACGAATAAAAATCTAAATAGAGATACAGGGATGATAGAAATTCAGGTGTCAGGTTTACAAATTTTGAATGCTTCCAAGGTACCCCCATTCACCATTGAAGATGACACTGATGGAGGAGACGATATACGGATGAAATATAGATATCTTGATTTAAGAAGAAATCCTATTCAAAAAAACATTCTTTTCCGTTCAAAATTGTCACTTGAAACGAGAAAATATTTAGCAGATTTAAATTTTGCTGAAATTGAAACTCCTTTTCTTATTAAATCCACTCCGGAAGGAGCCCGCGATTTTGTGGTGCCAAGCAGAATGAACGCAGGTCAATTTTATGCCTTACCCCAATCACCGCAGACTTTCAAGCAGATTCTAATGGTGGCTGGGTATGACCGTTATTTCCAAATTGTCAAATGTTTTAGAGATGAAGATTTAAGAGCTGACAGGCAGCCAGAGTTTACACAAATTGATTGTGAAATGGCATTTGTTACGCAGGAAGAGGTTCTAAATACTTTCGAAGGATTAACCAGACATTTATTCAAACATACTTTAGGATTAGAATTAGGTGATTTTCCACGAATGAATTATGATGATGCCATGCGTCTTTATGGTTCTGATAAGCCGGATCTTCGATTTGATATGGCTTTTGTAGCATTAAATGAAGTGGTTAAAAACAAAGGATTCAGTATTTTTGATGAAGCTGAATTAATCATCGGTATTAAAATTCCTGGAAAAGCCGATATGACCAGAAAACAAACAGATGAGCTAACAGACTGGGTGAAACGCCCTCAAATTGGAGCTAAGGGTTTGGTTACGGTGAGGTATAACCAGGATGGTATTAAATCTTCTGTTGATAAATTTTATGACCAGGATGCTTTAAAACAATGGATGGACTTATTTGGTGCTACTCAGGGTGACTTAATACTCATCCTTTCTGGTGAAACAGATAAGGTAAGAAAGCAATTGGGCGAACTTCGTTTAGAAATGGGTCGTCGTTTAGATTTAATGAAAAAAGGAGAATTTAAACCCCTTTGGGTACTCGATTTTCCATTATTAGAATGGGATGATGATACCCAGCGTTTTTATGCCATGCATCATCCATTTACTTCGCCAAAGAAAGAGCAAATTGAAGCGATGGCCAGTGATGACAGAGAAATTCTTAAAAATCTTCGCGCTGATGCTTACGATTTAGTGATCAATGGGGTTGAAATTGGTGGTGGATCTATACGAATTCATGATAGAGCACTTCAAGCTAAAAATTTCAAACTACTTGGTTTCACACCTGAAGAAGCGGAGAATCAATTTGGATTTTTATTAGGCGCTTTTGAATATGGAGCACCTCCACATGGTGGTATTGCTTTTGGTTTTGACAGGCTTTGTGCCGTATTAAATGGACAAAATTCTATCAGAGATTTTATTGCTTTCCCTAAAAATAATCAAGGAAGGGACATGATGATTGATGCACCCTCTGAGATTGCCTCTCTTCAATTAGATGAGTTATCCTTACAATTAAATATAAAGTCTTAATTATCAAGGGGATTATAAAAAAATGCAGGTTTGTTGTTCCAATAGGAATTACAAGCCTGATTTTTTTAATGGCAAAAAGAAAAGGATAAAATAAAAAGATATATGCAGCTTTATAGGACTAATTCTTTTGCTGCTTTCATTGGCACCCCAACGCACTTTTTTTCCATGTAGGTTAGCATTTTGTCTATGAGTTCCCGTGTAGGCTCATCTAGAACGGCAAGATCTTTTTTAAAGACTTCTGTTATTGCTTTTTCTTTGATTGCTTTTATTTCATCGGGTAGGGTGCTAAAAGCTTTTTCAATTTTCCTTTGTTTAAAAAGCCTGCTAAATTTTTCTGCATTCAAAGAAATGATATCTGCCGCTTTAGTCACCTCTGCCTCTCTAAAGGCCATATTTTCACTTGCAATATGACGTAGTGATTCAACTTCTATATAATGAACTTGTTTCAACGATGCTACGTCTGAAGCAATATTGTTTGGAACTGCCAAATCGATGATGACCTTTGGTGTTTTATCGTTTTGAACCAAGGAAGTGTATATCTTCAAATCTATGAGGGGTGTTGGAGAAGAAGTACAAGCAATTAAAGCATCGAAACCATGTGCATAACTTTCCAAATCATTTAGAAGGTAAGCTTTGCCGTTAGGAAAAAGTTTAGCTATTGCTTCGGCTTTTTGCAATGTCCTGTTAAAAACATGAACATTGGTAAAGGAATTACTTTGAAGTATTTTAGCAACTATATTATTAGTCTGACCTGCGCCTATCAATAAGATACGAGCATCGGTACGCAGAGAATATCTTAATAATTTTAATACTGCCAATGAGGCAACGGAGACTGGTTTTTCCCCAATGCGCGTATTAGAAAAAACCTCTTTGGAGGTTAGGACAGCCTGATCCATTAATAAACGCATGGCATCATCACATAATGCTTTGTTTTTGGCAAATTCGTAGGCATCTCTCAATTGAGATAGAATCTGTCTTTCTCCGACAACCAGGGAATCAATGGACGAGGCGACATTAAACAAATGGTTTACGGCCTCTATACCCTGAAAAATTTCAATATTTTCTTTTAAAATTTGATTATCTGAATCAGTTAGATGGGGAAGAAAATGATTATAAAAAGGAATGACGGTATTTTGATCAATATTGGCTTCACTGTATAATAAGAACATAACCCTATTACAAGTAGAGACATAAAATAATTCTTTAATGTTGAAAATTTGTTTTGCCTTTAATAGTAAATCAACCACTTTTTCTTCGAATTCAGGCAATACAAACTTGCCTAAATCTCTAAGATTAGTATGGTGATGTGAAAGCGTTATAATTTTATAATTTGACAGCATAAACAAAATTATGAACAAAAGTAACCATTGGTATTCTGAGAACTGTCATAAAATTGTAACAAGTACTGTTACGGCGTAATTTGGAATATTTCTAAAGATTAGGAATCAGAGGAATTATTTGCCATAAAATAATCAATAGCGAGGGAGTAGCCAGTTAATCCAAGGCCTATAATGACTCCTTTAGCAACGGGAGAAATAGTGGAATGGTGTCGAAATGATTCTCTGGCATGAACATTAGAAATATGCACTTCAATGACTGGGGTTGTAATAGCAGCAATGGCATCTCTTATAGCTATAGAAGTGTGTGTTAAAGCACCAGCATTTAGAATAATACCGTTATAATCAAATCCAATAGCGTGTAATTTATCAATGATTTCACCTTCATGATTACTTTGAAAATAAGACAAAGAGAGGGATGGATATTTAATAACGAGGGATGAGAAATAATTCTCAAAGGACTGATTTCCATAAACGGAGGGTTCCCTTTTTCCAAGGAGATTTAAATTAGGGCCATTAATAATGATAAGATTCATAAAATGGGGCTATTAATTTGCTAAATCAGAAAGGAATTTGATTCTAAAAATACGAATTTCCTCTTCAGTTATATCTTCTTCTTGAAGCGCTTTTATGGCTGGCTGCAATAAATCGGAATCGGCGTCCATAAAATAATCATAAATTTCTTCTCTGGCCCCTTCATCAATAGCCTCTTCGATATAATAATCAATATTTAATTTGGTACCTGATTCCACGATAGCCTCCATTTCAGAAAGGAGCTCATCTAAAGTAAGCTGGTTAGATTTAGCCAGATCATCAAGGGGCATTTTCCGATCAATTCCTTGAATAATATGAACTTTTACTTTTGATTTATTTGCTACCTGACGGATGAGGATATCATCGGGTCTTTCCACTTCATTTTCCTCCACATAGGAAGCTATAAGTTGAAGGAAGGGTTTTCCGTAACGAATCGCTTTACCTCTGCTAACGCCAGCAATTAGCGTCATATCATCGAGAGAGATAGGATATTGTGTCGCCATATCTTCCAGAGAAGGTTCCTGAAAAATAACAAAAGGAGGCAATGAGAGGCGTTTTGCTTCTTTTTTTCTAAGATCTTTTAGCAGAATAAACAAAGTAGTATCAAGAGCGGCATGTTTTGAAGATTCCTCGACAAATTCAGCTGAAAGCGCAACAAAATTCTGATTAATTGGGATATGCAAAGACTGAGGTTCCTGGATAAATTGTTTCCCTTTATCTGTAATTTTTAGTAGGCCATAACTTTCAATATCCTTATAAAGGAATTCATTTAGGAGAGCATGACGGAAAACAGAGAACCATAGATTAGCGTCTTGATTTTTAGCATAAGCATAACGTTCCAGCTTATTGAAGCTAAAATCTCTATTTTCTTTATTGTCAACACCGAGGATAAACTCCACCAAAATCTTGATACCAAAATTTTGCTTAAGATCTAAAACAGCTTGCAAGGCTATTTTCATTTCTTCTTTTATTTCCTTTTTCTCCTTAGGGAATTTACAATTATCGCACATATTGGTGCATTTTGAATCGTCAAATTCCTCTCCAAAATAGTGGAGCAAAAATTTTCGTCGACAAGCACTAGATTCAGAATAGGCTATTACTTCCTGCATTAGTTGCATGCCCATTTCTCTTTCAGCGACAGGTTTGTCGCGTAAAAATTTTTCCAGGCGCAAAATATCTCTATAGGAAAAGAAGGCAATACACTTACCTTCAAGCCCATCACGACCACCACGACCTGTTTCCTGATAATAATTTTCTATACTTTTAGGAATATCATAATGGATAACCAACCGGACATCGGGTTTATCAATACCCATTCCAAAAGCAATGGTTGCGACAATAATATCAATTTCCTCCATGAGGAAATTATCTTGTGTTTTACTTCTGACTTTAGGATCAAGACCTGCGTGGTAAGGAGCAGCTTTGATCTCATTGACCAATAACGTTTTGGCTATTTCTTCTGCTGCACGACGACTTTGTACGTAAACAATACCTGATTGACCTGGGTACGCTTTAATTATTTGAACAATATGTTTAATGGTTTGCTCTGGCTGAAGTTTTGGTCTTACCTCATAATATAGATTTGTTCTATTAAAAGAGGCAATAAAAATATTTTCACCGCGCATGTCCAGATTTTTAACAATATCGGACTGAACTTTAGGGGTAGCGGTTGCAGTCAAAGCCACGAGAGGAACTTCTTTTCTAATGGCATCGAGCATCGCTTTAATTCTTCTGTATTCAGGTCTGAAATCATGACCCCACTCAGAAATACAGTGCGCTTCGTCAACGGCGACGAAAGATACATTTACAGATTGAAAAAACTCTATATTTTCGTCTTTCGTAAGGGTTTCAGGTGCAATAAAAAGCATTTTAGTTTTGCCGTCTGCAATATCCTGTTTGACCTGTTTCATTTGAACTTTGCTCAGCGAAGAATTTAAGAAATGAGCAATTTCATCCGTTGAACTATGTCCACGAATAGAGTCAACCTGATTTTTCATTAGTGCAATGAGGGGAGAGATAATAATAGCAGTTCCCTCTAACATTAAAGCAGGAAGTTGATAACAGAGTGATTTTCCACCTCCAGTTGGCAAGATAACAAAGGTATCTCTGCCCATAAGAACACTTTGGATAATTTCTTCTTGATTACCTTTAAAACGATCGAACCCAAAAAATTTTTTAAGGGAAAAATAAAGATCTTCTTTTGCAAAAATCATGTTTTCGATACTATTGAGAGGAGTCATTAAATGTGAGTTGATGATGTCTTTTTCTAAAGTTAAACATTTTTCAGATAAAAAGCTCGTAAAAAGTAATCTGAATAATTTATTGTTATTATAATGAAAATTAAGGATAAAGGTTTAAAAAACTTAAGCGTATAAATTCTTAACATCTTCTGTTATAGATTTTATTTCTTGTTCTTTATTAAGAGGGTGAATAAGCAAAATATCCCCTTCATCAATTATCATATATTCATGTAGATCTTTTACCACTATTATTTTATTTTCGGGTTTTCTAATCAAGCAACCGGTTGAGTTGTAAAGTAAACAATTTTCATCTGCAAGTACATTACCTTGCTCGTTTTTGGTTGACTCAGCATAGAGAGAAGCCCAGGTGCCCAAGTCGGACCAGCCCCAGTTTCCTGGAAGGGTAAATACATTTTCAGCTTTTTCCATAATGGCATAATCAACGGAAATAGAAGGTGTTTTAGGGTACTCTTTTTTTATAAAATCCTCTTCAGCTTTTGTATTATATACGTTTATTCCCGCACTTAAAAGGTTATATATTTCTGGTGCGTGTTTTTTAAAGGAAGCCAGCAAAGTTTTTGTTCTCCAGATAAAAATACCGGCATTCCACAAATAATCTCCACTTTCCAAATAAGATTTGGCAGTTTCCAAAGGTGGTTTTTCTGCAAATCGAATGACTTTATAGACATTGCCTGATACTGGCTGTTGAAGTTTTTGAATATAACCATAACCGGTATCGGGTCTGACAGGTTGAATTCCTAAAGTTACCAAGGCATCATTGGAAGCACTATAGGATAAGGCCTCATTTACCGTTTCAATAAAGGCTAATTCCTGCAAAATGAGGTGATCGGAAGGAGCTACAATTAAATTAGCCTTTTCATTTAATGCGTGAATTTTAAATGCGGTGTATGCTACACATGGAGCTGTATTATTTCGTCCTGGTTCTCCTATTATCTGAGAGGCATGAATATGAGGCAATTGTTCCTGAACCAGCGGCACATATTGTTCATTTGTGACGATGTATATCTGATTTTCTGGACAAATATGTTTAAATCTATCAAAAGTTAATTGTAATAAAGATTTTCCACAGTTGGTAATATCAAGAAACTGTTTGGGACGGTTTACTCTGCTTGCTGGCCAAAATCTGCTACCGATTCCACCAGCCAAAATAGCAACGAAAGTATTTTTATTTTGTTCCATGTATTAAATTTTCGCGAATATAATTAATTAACTGCAGAAAATAACTGACTTTCAAACATAAAAAGCTAATGTTTTAGGTCTTTTAAAAATATAAAGCCAATATTTTTTTGTAATTTTCACCCTTTAGAAAAATACTATTATTACGATGTTAGCCAAAGTTATAGGTTTCGTCCTTATACTGTTCTTTATTTTTTCATCTTTCATTCCTGAGGCTGATCCAATTCCTTATGATGAAGATGGAATAATTTCCCGATTATCTAGTATGAGTGAGGCTTGTATCAAAGCCAGATATGATGTAGCCGTAAAGAGTTATCTAAAAACCTATACGGTAAGAGGAAGAAGAAGCGCGGAAAGAATGTTAGGAAAAGAGCTATTATATTTCCCAATGTTCGAAAACTATCTGGAGGAAGCTGGTTTGCCTAAAGAGTTAAAATATCTGGCAATTGTTGAATCGGCTCTTGAACCAAGAGCCCTTTCTCATGCCGGGGCAGTCGGTCTTTGGCAATTTATGGCACCAACCGGTCGGTTTTATGGGTTACGCGTTGACAGTTATATAGATGAGCGGTGTGATCCAAGAGCTTCCACTAAAGCAGCCGTAAAATATTTAAAAGATTTATATACCCAGTTTGGATCTTGGGAATTGGCTATAGCAGCCTATAACAGTGGAAGTGGGAGAGTAATAAGAGCTGTAAAAAGAGGCAGGAGTACTGATTTTTGGGAAATCAGAAATCATCTGCCTAAAGAAACAGCCAATTATGTTCCAGGGTTTATTGCGGCAAATTATTTATCAACATTTGCTGATGCGCATGGACTTGATCCTGAATTACCTCCTTTAGATTTACAATTAACGCAGCAATTTAAAATTTATAGTGGGATCAGTTTCGAAACCATTGCAAAACTGACCGGGTTATCTCTTGAAACCTTGGAAATACTCAACCCATCCTACAGAAAAAATATAATTCCCGCTTCAGAAAATGGTTTGGATCTTTTTATTCCAAAACGAGTTGGAGGCATACTGAGTAAATGGCTCAATTCTCAATTACCTGATTCCGATAAATTGGCAGCTATTGCTTCCAATCCAGTTTTTTTGGAAATCCCTAAAGAAACAATGAATGCTTCTTACCAAAAAACGGTCTATTATACGCATTATGGTGAAACGCTTGAAAATTTATCCACTTTATTTAAATGTGAAATTTCGCAATTAAAAGCATGGAATAAATTGAAAGGTTCAGCGCTTGATTATTGCCAGCCTATTTTAGTTTATCACACGGATGACATTATTATTGACCAGGACAGAACAGGTGGTCCATTGGTAAGAGAATTGTCTAACCTGGAAGTGCCAGGTCAAATAGGGGAATCTAATCTTTCTTTTAGGTTTACAAGTGAAGTCGCTAACATCAGAGAAGATGAATTTATCCTTTATAAAGTACAAAGACCTCAAACATTATTTGAAATTGCCATGAAAATTGAGGGAGTTACCTTCTCAGACTTATTATTATGGAATGGGTTGGAAAGAAACCTTATTTTACGTCCTGGAAGAGTAATTAAAGTTAAAAAGACACAATAAAAAAATTACACAACAAAGAAAAACTCTGTTGTGTAATTTTAGAAAATTCAAAATAACAGCTAACTAAAGCTATATATTTAAAAAAGGCAATTAAAAAATTATTTGTTCTCTTCTAATCGCGCGCGTTCTGCTTCTTTAGTACCTTCTTTTAATTCAGTTTCTAATGTTGAACGAGCAGAATTAAACTCACGTATACCTTTTCCTATGCCACGCATCAACTCAGGAATTTTCTTGCCACCGAAAAGAAGGAGTACGGCACCAAAAATGAGAACTACTTCCCAAGGACCTTGACCGAAAATAAAAAGATGAAGATTCATTATTTTAGTTTTAGAAATTCAAATGTACGAATTAAAATATAAAAGTGCAATAATTAAACCAGGTTATTTATCAATAGTTGAATGACGATAATTATTTAATTGAGATTCCACTTTTTCACAAATTTCGGTTGCATTTAATTGATTAGCTGAAAATCCTGGTAAAACGGTCCAGCTTAGTTTCTGGAATGATTTCAACGGGAAGAGACCTTTTGGATTCATCGTCGCATTGCCACTAATGGCAATAGGTACAATCCAGGAATCAGGTATTTTTTTCGTCAATGCGGCAATACCACCCGTCATAAAAGGCAATAAATTTTCTGTTCCTGATCTGGTACCTTCAGGAAAAATAAGGACAGCTTGTTTATTTTCTACTACCTGTTCTGCCATTCTGACTATTTCTTTTATCGCTTGTTTTCCATCTTTCCTGTCAATTAGCGCCGCGCCACTTTTTTGGAGATTATAAGAAATGCTTGGAATACCTTTACCTAAGGAAAGTTTTGAAACAAAAACGGTCCTATATCTTCGTAGAAACCAGATCAAACTTGGTATATCGTGCATACTTTGATGATTAGCAACAAAAATTATTCTTTTATCAGCAGGAGGATATTGAACAAAAGAAAAGGATAATCTGGAAAAAATAAAGAAAAGCGTCCCAACTAAAAAGAAATTTAGTACTTCCACTACTTTCCTTTGTGCCTTTTCTCCAATTGTTTGATAGGCAAGCCATTGTATAGGTTGAAAAATAATCAAAAGAATAAAAAAAGAGCCCATACAAAGGGCGCTAAGAATAAAATCGATAATTTTTCTCATTTTCAATACTATATTTGAACTTAAACAGTGCGAATTTATTAATTACTTGTAAAAGTTGTACATTTGTACAAATCATAATTCAAAAACACCAATACCTTATTTCATGCAACTTTCACCTAATCGCATCGAAGTGATGCAATTCCTGGCTAAGAATATGGATGATATCATAGATTCATACCTTACGCCTGTTGATAAGATTTGGCAACCTACGGATTTTTTGCCAGATTCCAGTAGTGAAAACTTTTTTGATGATGTAAAAAATTTAAGAGAAACGGCTAAAGAACTACCTTATGATTACCTAGTGGTTTTGATAGGTGATTGTATTACGGAGGAGGCTCTTCCAACATACGAATCGTGGTTAATGAGTGTTGATGGTATTAATCAAGAGAAAAATGAGGGATGGAGTCGCTGGATTAGGGCTTGGACAGCAGAAGAAAACAGACATGGTGATTTGCTAAATAAATATTTATATTTATCCGGACGGATCAATATGAGAGCCATGGAGGTTTCTACTCAATATTTGATTCACGATGGCTTTGATATTGGAACGGGTTCAGATCCTTATCGAAATTTTGTATACACCTCATTTCAAGAACTGGCAACCAATGTTTCTCACAGAAGAACAGCTACGTTGGCGAAGGAATATGGAAATAAGTTACTCTCCAAAATGTGTGGCGTTATTGCAGCAGATGAATTAAGACATGCAAGAGCCTACAAATCATTCGTTGCCAGAATTTTAGAGGTGGATCCTTCTGAAATGATGGTGGCCCTGGAAGATATGATGAGAAAAAAAATCGTTATGCCCGCGCTCTTTTTAAGAGAAACTGGATTGAAAATGGGAGAAACTTTCAGTCATTTTTCAGATGCCGCGCAGAGAATTGGTGTTTATACAACGCAAGATTATATTGATATTATGGAGGGATTGCTTGAGGAATGGAAAATTGGTAATGTATCAAATCTAAATGCTCAGGGAGAGAAAGCCAGAGATTATGTTATGGCTTTGCCTGCCCGATTGCAGCGAATTGCAGAAAGAATCAAAGTACCTAATCTGCCGTACGAATTTAGTTGGATTGGTGTAAAAGGATAAAAAGTAAAAGCCCGGAAAAAATTCCGGGCTTTTTTAATCAACTATGGTACAATTATAAAAAAAACACTATTTAATATTTTAATTGCCTCTGCTCCAAGGCATTCCCGGAGGTCTCATATCATTGTTCTGCTGGTTATTTGTTGGGGTAGCAATGGCACTTAGCCTGTAGTTAAAACGCAACATAAAATACTGCTGAAGTACGATGGTTTGCGCATCTTCAATATAAAGTTCCGTCACATTTCTTTGAATACTTACATTTTGCTTAAGTAAATCAAATACTACCAGGGATAATTCCCCTTTATTTTGTTTTAAGAACTTTTTACCAACACTACCATTCCACAACCAATAGTTTTGATTGAATCCTGCACCTAAGCCACTGAAAGATTGATTAATAATTGAACTTCTGAAAGTCCAGTTTCCTGGAAGGATCAAATTCAACCTGCCTTCGAATTGTTGATTTAGAAAAATACTATTTAAAGAACTATTTAGGGAGCTAATAGCCTGATTCCAATTTGTTCTTGATGAAATGGAGAAATCTATCTTCTCAGAAATATTTGAAGTAACAGATAATCCGAAGCCAAGCGTGGTCGTTTCAGAGGTGTTAAGTTGTTTATTTACCATACCAGGTTGTTCCTGGTAACTTGCATTTATGCTTAGATTAGCATTGGAGCGAATCATTTTTAGTGGAAAACCATAGGTGGTAAAAGACCGAATATTCCAGTTTCCATTCAAATTTACCGGAATTACCAGCTGTCCACCTCTTGGAAATAAAACGCCTCCATTTAAATAACTATCTTCTGTTGCAATGAGGGTACTATTTGTAATTTGGTTACGATTGATGGTTCCACTAACATAAGTGTAAAATACGGTTGATTTTGCTGGATTGGTAGCAGAATATCTAAGGCTTAAATTATAACCTGTACTTTGTGAAAGATCTGGATTTCCAGTTCTTAAACGCAAAGGGGAACTGTTATCAACCACTTCTTGTAATTGATTAATGGAAGGTGCATTGGTATAAGCACGACCAAAAAATCGAATACTTTTTTGTTTTGTAAAGTCATATTTCAAATAGGCAAATGGCAGAATATTGAAATAATTTCTTTTAATACTTGCCTGTAAAGGGTAAGTTTGAGAGGCATCCTGGTTTACCCATTGTGCGTTTGTATTTAAATTAAACTGGATTTTCTCATTGCCACCACGAATGCCTAAACCAGCGCGTTGAGTTAAAAATTCACTCCCAAGTACATTTGATAATGCTGTATTTAAATCGGAATATGAATTAGAAACTGAATTCAAGTTAAAATTCTTCTTATCAGAATCATCCATTTGTCTGGATATATTATAGGACAATTGTAAGCCAGATTTTTTAGTCAATGGCTCATTATAATTTAAATTTGCACTGATAGTAGAACCTTTAGCCAAGAGTCTGTTTTCCTGATCAATAGTATCGGCGCGGAGTTTGCTTCCAAAACTGTTATTTAAGGCATATAGGTTGCTTTCTCCATCCTGATTTCTTATAGAATTATTCAACTCTGCAGAGAAGGAGCGTCCTGCTTTTTCAAAACGGTGTCTCCACAAAATCTGATTTGAAAAATTTAAGGCACCACTTAAGGTAGAAAAATCTGTTTTACTATTATTCAATTTTAATAATTGAGTGTTATTTTCCGCTGTAATAAACTGAACACCATCGGCATCTTGCATAGACATACGAGGTTGAATAATAAATGAATTCTTTTTATTTAGTTCATATTCAAATCTTACATTCAATCTGTGATTTACATTTCCTGAGGTAGCTTCATTATGTTCCTCATAAAACTGAGAGAAATCACTACGACTATTTATAAGCTCTCTGTTAAGATTTTGTTCTGAAACGATGTTACCTTGATTGTAGAAATAACTACCAGCAATTTTCATTTTTTTACCCCAGTTATCGGAATAGTTCAATCCAAAAGCGTTAGTTTTAGCAATTCCTTGTTTTTGATCTACGACGAAATCATTATTTCCTCCGCCCCAGCTTCCGCCTCCGCCATAGCTGCCACCTCCGCCAGAACTACGTCCTCCACCTTGACTTACGCCAGAAAGGTCTTCAGTTGAAAAATTTTGTTCGTTAATATTATTGAACTGTCCAAGTAGCGTTATTCTAACATCATCTTTGAATTTGTTTACTGCTCCTCCAGCCTGATATCTTTCGTCAGTGCCGTATCCTCCAAATAATCGACCGAAAGTGCCATTTCTTTTATCTTGTTTAGTGATAATATTTATGGCTTTGCTCGTTTGTCCGCTATTAAAGCCAGAGAAAGCATCCTGATCACTTTGTTTATCAAAAATCTGGATTTTATCAATCACTTCAGCTGGAAGATTTTTAAGTGCTGCAGCTGGATCATTTCCGAAAAATGGTTTACCATCTACTAAAATCTCTTTTACATCTTCGCCTTGCGCTTGAATTTTACCGTTCTCCATTACTATTCCTGGTACTTTTCTGGTCAAGTCTTCTGCCGAAGCATCTGGATTTGTCTTAAAGGAACTGGCATTAAACTGTAAAGTATCATTTTTACTTGTTGCTTGAGCTGCCTGTCCAACAACTTGAACCTGTCCTAGTTCGTACGCTGATTCTACCAGTTTGATTTCACCTAATTCGAGGCCACGTCTGGTAATTTGAAGTAGTTTCTGGAAATCTGTAAACCCCAGATAACTAATTTTCAAATTATAATCACCAGGTTTTAAATTAGTTATGATAAATTTGCCTTTGTCATCAGTCAGGTTGTCCAATTCTGGACCGCCGCTTGTTGGGATAAGAATAACGTGTGCACCTGGCAGGGAAGAACCATCGCCGTTGGATAATACTGTTCCTGTTAAGGTAACATTTTGAGCCGTCATTGCGGTCAAAAGAAAAGTAAAGAAGAATAGAAAATTGTACTTAATCATTATAAATTTATTTATGCTGCAAATAAAAGGTATAAAACCAGGGTTAAAAAATATTTTCAACGAATACCCATATTTTATCAATCAATACAAATTATCCTTTTTAATGTTTTACTGATAATAAATAGGCTTTTGTTGAATAAATAACAAAATAGCATAGACATGTGGTAATATTGTAGAATACAAAATTATATAATATGCCTCGTTTCCAAATATTATTGTTTCAAGCGTTGCTTTGGTTAGGAATACTTCTCACACAAACCTTTTTAATTGGGGGAGGTGAAAATATACTGGAAACGATTCCAAAATCAGGTACTATAGTATTAGGGCAAATGACCTTGGTGTACTTAAATACCTTGTTTCTATTTCCAAAACTTTATCTTAAGAAAAAGCATTTTTTATACTTATTTATTGGTTTATTGCTCATTCTGGCCATCAGTTATGGCGTTCAGGAACTGGTGGAATATTTTTATCCAAGGGGTCGATACCGTGGAACTAGAAAAATAAGTACCTTAACCAGATCGTGGTATTTTCTTGGGAGAAGTTTTCCTTTATTCATGGCATTTCTATTAAGTACTTTATTTCAGGTTACCCGATTATTTGCTATTAAAGAAAAAGAATCAGTACAATTACGTTCTGAAAAATTAGATACGGAGTTAAAATTTTTACGTAGTCAGACCAATCCGCATTTTCTTTTTAATGCCTTAAATAATATTTACACCTTAACGCTCATAAAATCGGAGAAGGCACCAGATTATCTGTTGGTACTTTCTGATATGTTAAGGTATATGTTATATGAATGTAATGCACCGAAAGTAGGGCTTGAAAAAGAAATTGGGTACATCAGACATTTCATTTCACTCAATCTATTAAAAGATAGTCGGGGATTAAATGTAAATTTTGATTGTGGAGAAATTCCTGATTATCTCGAAATTGCTCCTATGCTTCTCATCCCCTTAGTGGAAAATGCATTTAAACATAGTAAATTTGAAGATAAAGCAAATGGATGGATTAATATAAAGCTGCAGCTTCTGGGGGAATCATTGCATTTGAATGTCCAAAATAGTCTTCCCGATTCACCTCATTCGACAGACCATACGGGTGGTATAGGCTTAGTAAATGTAAGGCGACAATTGGAATTAATCTATCCAGACCAGTTTCAACTGAACATAGAGGAACAAGACCATGTTTTTTCAGTAGATTTAATTATTGAAAAATTATAACATGATGAATTTGCGTTGTCTTATTGTCGATGATGAGGAGTTGGGGCGAATGCTTATTGAAAACTATGTTCAACGACTAGGTTTAACTATAGTAGCACAGTGCAGAAATCCGCTGGAGGCGATGCAAATCATGCAAACTAGAGAAATAGATCTTATTTTTTTAGACATTCAAATGCCCGAGATGAGCGGTTTACAATTCATTAAATCTTTAACTTATAAGCCGCTAATTATTTTAACAACAGCTTATCCTGAGCATGCTTTGGAGAGTTATACTCTCGATGTTGTTGATTATTTATTAAAACCCATTCGTTTTGAGCGGTTTACCTTAGCTGTAAATAAAGCAATCGAACGTTTTAGGTTTAGAAATGAAGGAACGCAAGAAAATGAAGGGGTTGAAAAAGGGATTCTTTTAGTTAAATCGGAACATCGGATACATAGATTAAAGCTATCAGAAATTTTATATATCCAGAGTTTAAGTGAATATGTTTCTTATCATTTAAATGGAAGTCGCATTTTATCGCTGGGTGCGCTAAAGACATTAGAAAATGAATTGCCACCATCCCAATTCATACGTGTCCACAAATCATATATTGTAGCTATTGATAAGATTGAGTTTTTAGACGGCAATACCTTACAGGTTGGCAAAGAAAAAATTCCTGTTGGACCAAGTTATAAGGATCAGTTATTAAGTCATTTTAATAAATGAATTCAGAAATCACCAGAAACAACTTTAGGAATAAATTTTAAGAAATAATCCCAGTCTAAAGCGTTCACTTCATGTTTTCCTTTTCTGATATAATAGTTTACATTTTTGCCAACCAGGACTTCTGTATCAGGCATATTTACTTCAGAAATTCCTTTTTTTTCATAAAGTTGATAAGCAACCCCAGCTCCTTTAGCTGAAAGGAATTCTCCTTTTGGATCGGCCCATTTATCGTCCAGTGCACTGCTCACGAAGAGAGGTCTTGGGGCAATTAGGCTCAATAAAATATGTTGGTCAAAAGGTAAGGTAGATTCATTACCCGCATATTTTGCAAAATCAGGTAAAAACCAATGAGGAAATCGAGTGGTTATAGGTTCAATGCCTTCTCCGAAATTTCTTCTAAGCAGAGCTGCTCCACCTTCGCCAGACTGTATAGCTATAACTGCATCGAAACGAGTATCATTGGCAGCGGCCCAAAGGCTCGCTTTTCCCATTCTGGAATGTCCGTGAAGAATCATTTTAGTTTTCTTGAGCTCTGGTAAGGTTTTCATTACATCTAACATTTTGCTTAATCCCCAGGCCCAGGCACTCATGGCAGACCAATCTTTAGGGTTAAGATTTAAATCATTGGCAAGAATAGTTCGCACCCCTTCTTTGTAACCATCAGGAAAATCCTCTTCAAAATCGGCACATGCTACGGAAAAGGAAGCATAGCCAGCATTTATCACTTTTTCTATCTGCCAGGTATCTTTTTGTGTTCCAACTGCTTTGTCAGTGGCGACATGATTATAGAAAAATGGGGTTTCATTACAAATTACATATTTTAAGGAAACGGGAATTTCAGCATCCATAAAAACGGTGTTAATACCGCAGAAATTAAGGCCTAATAAGGCAGCCTTAACTGGCGTACCCAAAGGAATAAAACCAATGAGATGAACTTTTACTTTGCCAGCAAGAGAAACTTCCCATACGTTCATTTCCGCTTTACCGTTTAAGATAGGTTTTTGAACCAGTAGTTTAGAAGTAATGCTTATTTTTTTTGATGGAAAGGTTCCATACATTTCTGAAGCATAACTTTGCAACCATTTACCTTTTGCTTTTTCCCACTGAGATACGTTATTAATTTTTTTGCCAATAATATCGCCTAAATCAGGTAATGAATAATTAACGACCTTGTTTTCATCATAATTAGGGACGAAAGTACTTTGAGCAGATGCATCTGTAATCATAAACAGTAATAAAATTAGGGATATTCTAGCCACGGCAAATGTTTTTTAAAGAAAAAGTTATATATTGAAACAAGCTACTAAAAAATTCCGTTTACTAAAAGCAAACATTCATAAAAAGTAGCTTTTAAAAGCTATATTCGCACGTTTAAGTAAATTAATTTGAATGAAAAAGAAAGGTCTTGTAATTATATCTCTGTTAGCAGGTATTTTATTAATTGCTTCATTTTTACCAAAGCCTCAGCAAAATGAGGGCAAGGAGGCTGTTTTAGTAAAGACTGTCCTTAATTACATAGAGCAATTGCATTTTCGCCCTAAATCGTTAGACGACAAATTATCAGAACAATTATTCAATTATTATATTGAGAGTATTGATGGTGGAAAACGATTTTTAACCAAAGAAGACCTCACTCAGCTTGAAAATCATCGATTTAATCTGGATAATCAGGCAACGGAGGGTAATTTTACCTTTTTTGATTTATCCATCGATTTGCTAGATAAATCTTTAAAAAAGACACAAGTATTTTATAGAGAATTACTCTCAAAGCCATTTAATTTAAATAGTGATGGGACTTTTGAGACAGATAGTGATAAGAGACCTTTTCCTGCAAATGATGCAGAATTAAAAGAAGTTTGGAGGAAATTGCTTGTCTATGAAATTATTTCCAGGGTAAATGAGAAATTGGAAATACAGGGAAAGGGGAGTGCTGAAATAAAAGCTAAAAGCACGGAAGAAATAGAAAAGGAGGCCAGGGAAGCAGTTTTAAAACTTTATGATGAATGGTATGAAAGACTTTTTAAAACAAAAAGGTCAGATCGTTTAAGCATCTATATAAATAGTTTAACCCACTTATATGATCCACACTCTGATTATTTTGAACCAATAGAGAAACAAAATTTTGATATCAGGTTTACAGGAAAATTAGAGGGAATTGGCGCAACACTTCAAACGGTAGGTGATTACACCAAAGTTGCAACGATTGTAGTGGGAGGTCCTGCCTGGAAAACAAAGGAAATATTTGAAAATGATATCATATTAAAGGTAGCTCAGGAAGGTGCCGAATTTAAAGATATTTCTGGCATGGTTATTAACGATGTCGTACAACAAGTAAGAGGAAAAAAAGGGACTAAAGTTAAGCTACTCGTTAAAAAAGTAGATGGAACGATTAAAGAAATTGAAATAATAAGAGACATCATTGAATTAGAAGAAGGCTTTGCGAAGTCCCTTCTGCTAAAAAATGATCAAGCACCAAATGAGAAATTTGGGTATATCTATTTGCCAAGATTTTATGCTGATTTCGAGGATCCAAAAGGTCGCTTTTGTGCCCCAGACGTAGAGAAGGAAATCGAAAAATTGAAAGCAGAAAATGTAAACGGTATTATTTTGGATCTTAGAAATAATGGCGGTGGGTCTTTAAGCGACGTTGTTAAAATGACAGGCTTCTTTATTCCATCAGGTCCTGTTGTTCAGGTAAAATCAAAAGAAAGTAAAGCAGACGTCTTACGTGATCCTGATTCAAGAACTCAGTATGATGGCGCGCTCGTTGTTATGGTGAATAATATGAGCGCATCAGCTTCTGAAATTTTGGCTGCAGCCTTACAAGATTATGGCAGAGCTATTATTGTAGGAACAAAATCGACTTATGGTAAAGGTACCGTTCAGCGTTTCTTCGATTTAGATATGGGTTTAAGAGGTTATGAGGTTTTCAAACCACTTGGCGAGGTAAAAATTACAACGCAAAAATTTTATAGAATTAACGGTGGGTCTACTCAGCTAAAAGGCGTGACTCCTGATATTATTCTACCTGACCAATATCATTATCTGGAAATTGGAGAAAGGGAAGAAGATTATGCCATGGAATGGACCGAAATTGCCCCAGTTGGTTATGAAATTCAAAAATCAAGACTTCAACAGCTGGATCTTTTAAGAAAGAAAAGTGAAGACCGTGTTAAAACTGATCCATCTTTTCAAATGATTCTTAAGAATGCAAGCCGTATTAAAAAACAAAGGGATCAGTCTGTCATGCCTTTGGGATTAAATGCCTATAGACAATTGCTCAAAAATCAAGAAAAGGAAGCCCAGGAATTTAGAGATGCTTTTAAAAACTATCAGTTAAAAGGAGTTGAAAATTTAACGTCCGATTTAGCTGAAATAAATGGGGACTCTTCCAAAATTACCAGAAATATTGCTTTTAAGGAATCTGTAGGGAAGGATATTTATTTGCGGGAATCGATTTCAATCCTGCATGATTTTATCCGTTTGAAAAAATAAAACACGCGTGAATTATCTTTCTCTTGAAAATATTACAAAAACATACGGTGAAAAAGTATTGTTTGATAACCTCTCACTGCAAGTAACGAAAGGTCAGAAAATAGCACTGATTGCCAAAAATGGTACCGGTAAATCTACCTTGTTACGGGTAGTTGGAGGTAAGGAAGGCGTAGAAGGGGAAAATGCAAAGGTTTGGATGCATAAAGGTATTCGCTCCTCATTCTTAGAGCAAGAACCTGAATTTTCGGATGGTCATAATCTGATTGAGGCTATTTTGGATAGCCCAGATCCTCAATTGAGTGCCGTCCAAAAATATCGCCTGGCATTACTCCATCCCCTTGAGGAAGAATCATTGCAAATTGCGCTACAAGAATTAGATACACTGAAGGCCTGGGATATGGAAGCTAAGGTGGAGGAAATTCTATTTCGCCTCAATTTAACTGATTTTGAAAAACCTGTAAATCTTCTTTCAGGAGGACAAAAAAAAAGAGTAGCCCTTGCACGTATTCTGCTAAGTGAACCTGAATTTATTATTTTGGACGAACCTACCAACCACTTGGATTTAGATATGGTGGAATGGTTAGAGGAATACCTTAAAAAAGGAAACCTGACGTTGTTAATGGTGACCCACGACCGTTATTTTTTAGAACGGGTCTGTAATCAAATTATTGAATTAGATGGGGGAAAACTTTATAAATATAGCGGCAATTATGCCGATTATTTGGAGAAAAAAGCCTTAAGAATCGAAAATGAGGGGGCAGAATGGGAGAAAAATAAAAAATTGCTGCAAAGAGAATTAGCCTGGGTGAATAGAAGCCCACAAGCTAGAACAACAAAAGCCAAATCGAGGGTTGACGCGTTTTTTGACTTGAAAGATAAAGTGGGTAAAACCAAAGTCGAAACAGAAATGCAAATTGAGATTAAGGGGCAAAGAATGGGTAAAAAGGTGCTCGAACTTCACAACGTGAGTAAAGCATTTGAAGATAAAGTGATTCTTGATGGATTTTCTTACAAATTTAAACCCATGGAACGGGTAGGTATTGTAGGACCAAATGGAGTGGGTAAAACTACTTTTATTAATCTTATGACGGAAATTATTCGACCAGATTCAGGTAAGGTCGTTTTAGGAGAAAACACCGTTTTTGGTTATTATACCCAAGATGGTATCCAGTTAATGGAAGATAAAAGGGTTCTTGATGTTATTCAAGATATAGCAGAATATATTCCATTGGCAAAAGGGTTGAAATTATCAGCAACTCAGCTGTTAGAACGCTTTTTATTTTCCAGAAAGCAGCAGCAAGTTTATGTGAGTCAATTAAGTGGTGGTGAAAAAAGAAGATTATACCTGCTTTCCATTTTAATGAAAAATCCTAATTTTCTCATTCTGGATGAACCTACCAATGATCTTGATATTCTTACCTTGAATGTTTTAGAAGATTTCCTGATGGAATTTCCAGGTTGTGTTATCATGGTCAGTCATGATAGATATTTTATGGATAAAATTGTGGATCATCTGTTTGTTTTGGAAGGAAATGGAAAATGCACCGACTTTAATGGAGACTATTCAGAATATAGACTTGTAGCTAAAGAAAAATTACAAGCATCAAAAAGAGAGGAAAAGGTGGTCGCCCAACAATCGAAAGAAATAGTACAAAAACCGTCGGCTATTTCTTTTGAACAAAGAAAGGAAATTAATAAGGTCGAAAAAGATATTTCAAAACTCGAAGAAAAAAAGAAGCTAATTACCAGTGCATTTGATGATCCTCAACTTACTCCTGAAAAGATTCAGGCCTTATCAAAGGAGCTGAATGAAATATCAAGCATGATTGAAGAAAAGGAGCTGCAATGGATTTCGTTAAATGATTAATGCAAAATACTATTAGCTATTAAATAAGCAAATAGATTTAAATAACTAAATTCATTCATAACTAATTGATATATATATATATTCGTTTACTTATGTACAAAAAAACAAATAAATAGTTTGTAAATACTTTATAATTAATTATTTTACAAACTCAATAGTTAAATTTTTTAATTTACATCGATTAAAAAATTTATAACTGGGAGTAATATTTAGCACTCAAGGCTTTATCGTCTTGGGTGTTTTTTGTTTAAGTAATTTTTTTTTCTTATATTGTATTAACTAAACAACTCAAAGGATTAAAAATGGAAAGAAGAAGTTTTTTACGCAATGCTGCGATTTTGGGGACAGCCATGGGTGTGGGAAGCCACACCGTTTTTGCAAATGGTTCCTCTGCTGATAAAATGAAACAACCAACATTCGTCTGTGATTTCGCGCCTCATTTTGGGATGTTTGAAAACCATGCAGGAAAAGATCTGGTTTCACAGCTTGAATTTATGGCGGATCAAGGTTTCCTGTCATTGGAAGACAATGGTATGATGAAACGCCCAGTGGAGGAACAAGAGAAAATTGCTGCTGCAATGAATAGATTAGGCATGCACATGGGGGTTTTCGTTATCGATGGCGGTGATAACTGGAAAATCTCTCTGACAACGGGAAAGCCTGAATTCAAACAGTTATTTGTTGATACCTGTAAAAAAGCAGTAGAGATAGCGAAGCGGGTAAATGCAAAATGGTTAACGGTCGTGCCTGGTTTTTATGAACGTAAATTGCCTATTGGACTTCAAACGGCCCATGTTATTGATGCCTTAAGAGCTGGTGCGGATATTTTAGCTCCGCATAATCTGGTGATGGTATTGGAACCATTAAGTGATAATCCAGATTTATTTCTTAGAACAGCCCCTCAAACTTTTGAAATTTGTAAAGCGGTAAATAGCCCGGCTTGTAAAATTTTATATGATATTTATCACATGCAGAGAAATGAAGGAAATCTAATTAACACCATTGATCTATGTTGGGAAGAGATTGTTTATATTCAGATTGGGGATAATCCTGGAAGGAAGGAACCGACAACTGGAGAGATAAATTACAAGCATATTTTTAACCATTTGCATCATAAAAAGGGCTTCAAAGGCGTAATGGGTATGGAGCATGGAAATGCCAAACCTGGAAAAGAAGGTGAAATTGCTTTAATTAACGCATATAGAGAAGTCGATTGTAAATGATGCGGAAATAAATATACCTTTGTGAAAATCGGTATATCATATTATGGCAGAAGATAAGGGCGTTGCCACTAAATTATCATTGATGAATGCAGGTAAATCCTCTTCAAAAAAAAGAAGTGAGGAGGTATCTACCTTTGTTTATGGCAGAAAACCTCCTCAGGCATTGCCTTTAGAAGAGGCCAGTTTAGGAGCTATTTTATTAGAAAAAGAAGCCATTAACGTTGTTTTAGACATATTGGTCTCGGATTCTTTTTACCTCGACGCCCATCAACTTATTTTTAAGGCCATGTTGCGGCTTTTTGAAAAATCGCAGCCTATAGATATGCTCACTGTCTCTGAGGAATTAAAAAAATCAGGTGATTTGGAGGCTATTGGTGGTGCTTATTATTTAGTTGAATTAACAAATAAAGTGGCCTCTTCGGCCAATTTAGAATTCCATGCGAGGATTGTAGCTCAAAAATACATACAAAGGGAGCTAATCAGGGTTTCCAATAATATTATCAAAGAGGCTTTCGAGGACAGTACCGATGTTTTTGAATTGTTAGATTCCGCAGAAAAGGGATTATTCAATATTGCTGAAAAGAACATGAGTCGTTCTATAGAATCTATGAGTTCTTTGGCGGCTAAAGCGCTAAAACAAATTGAAGATTTAAAAGATGTGGAGGAAGGATTAAGTGGTATTCCTTCCGGATTTAGCGCCTTGGATAGATTAACAAATGGTTGGCAATCGTCAGATTTAGTTATTTTAGCAGCTAGACCTGGTATGGGTAAAACCTCATTTGTTTTGTCAGTAGCAAAAAATGCCGCTGTTGATTTCAAAAAAGGGGTTGCTTTTTTCTCCTTAGAGATGTCCGCTGTTCAGTTAGCTCAAAGGCTGATCTCCATGGATGCCGAAATTCCCCTTTCAAAAATGCGGACGGGAAAATTGTCAGAAGATGAATGGAAACATTTACATAATGCTATTGAGAGGATTGGAGATGCTCCTATTTATTTTGATGACACCCCAGGCATTGACATATTTGAACTTCGGGCTAAATGCCGAAGAATGAAGTTGCAATATGATATTCAACTTATTGTTATTGATTATTTGCAGTTAATGAAAGGGAGTAGCGAAAACAATAGAATGGGTAACAGAGAACAGGAGGTAAGTGCTATTTCCAGGTCATTAAAAGGTCTCGCGAAAGAACTTAAAGTTCCAGTCATTGCTCTTTCTCAGCTTAGTCGTGCGGTGGAAACAAGAGGAGGGCCTAAAAGACCCCAGCTTTCAGACTTGAGAGAATCGGGCTCAATAGAACAAGATGCTGATATTGTTGGATTTATATACAGGCCTGAATACTATCAGATTACAGAAGATGAAAATGGAATGCCTTTAAAAGGTGTCGCAGAAGTTATCATTGCTAAGCATAGAAATGGAGCTACCGATACAGTCAGACTTAAGTTTACAGAACAATTTGCAAGATTTTCAAATTTAGAAAATTTTGATATGGGAAGTCTTCCAGGAGATGTTTTCGATAATCCTTTCTCTCAAATTATTACACGTCCTTCAAAAATGAATGAAGATGAAGATATTCCTTTCTGATTCATTTTAAAAAAATTCAACCAAATACCTAAATATGGCGTATTCTGACGATAGAAAACAACGACCTAATCTAAGGCCGAGTAAACCTCCTTATGGCAGGCCTGCTAATCCTAAAAATAAATTTAATGCAGCTCCCAGACGTAAAGCTGAACCTGATAAAGAGGAGTTAATACATGAAAATCGCAATACAGAATTAGATGGCGATGGAATGCGCCTCAATAAGTTTATTGCCCATTGTGGCATTTGTTCCCGCAGACAGGCAGCTGATTATGTAAAAGAAGGATTTATAACGGTTAATGATAAAAAGATTCTCGAACCTTTTCTACTTGTCAAAGCAAAGGATAAAGTTTGTTTTAAGGGAAAGTCTATCTTTCCTCAAGAAGAAAGAGTATATTATCTGATGAATAAACCTAAGGGGGTAATTACTACAGCACAAGACGAAAGAGGTCGAAAAACAGTTTTGGATATTCTTCCCGACAAGGGTAAAACAAGGGTATTTCCTGTTGGAAGACTAGACAGAGAGACAACAGGTCTTCTTTTATTAACTAACGATGGTGATTTAGCATTGAGAATGACTCATCCTGGTTACAAAATGAAAAAAGTTTATCAGGTTACCCTCGATAAATCTCTTTCAGACACTGATGTTGAAAAAATCCAAAAAGGGGTAGTACTCGAAGATGGACCTGTTCCCGTGGACGCACTGCATTTTATAAATGAAGGGTCATTTAAAGAGGTAAGTGTAGCCATTCATATAGGCCGAAATAGAATAGTGAGAAGACTTTTTGAACACTTGGGTTACGAAGTGGTAAAGTTAGACAGAACGTATCTTGGGGGCTTAACTAAGAAGGATTTACCCAGAGGTTTTACAAGAAATTTGACCGGGCAAGAGATTATCATGCTAAAGCATTTTACTGGAAAGTAAACTATTTTTTTATTTTAAAAGTAGCTATCTGTTACTTTTAAAATAAAAAAATGGATATGTAAATTGTATTCGTTCATTAGTCCCAGCGATCCCTGTGGTTAGATTTATTCCAGGAAGCGCCATAGCGTATTTGTACCTGGAAGAAAGAACCTGTTAAGGAGTTTTGAAGTAAAGCAGGTGTTCTAAAATCACTATGAATACGATAACCTCCTTCTGCTGAAATTTTTAGCCAGGAAAGTAAATTTGCTTCAATTCCGATAGAAGGTGAAAAATTAATTCCTCGCTCTTTAATCTTGTCCGTTGTTGTTGCGAGACTGCTTCCTGCTGAAAAGTTAAAACGTGGATGAATTACCTTAGTAGATCCAGGTACATAACTTATAAACACACCTCTGTTTTTGAAATTAAAGGCTGCTTGGTTATTAAGCGGAACAATTGGTTCTTTCGATTTTTGCCAGGACCATCCTAGTATAAAATTTTTATCGAACTCAAATCCAATTTCTCCTCCTCTCAAATAAAATTCTCTTTCTCTGGGCAGTCCGAAATGCATAGTTCTTCCTCCCCAAATACCAGTGAATTTAAAATTCCTCGTGCCAAATAAACTCTCCGTTTTTTGTGCATTTAATGAAAATGCCATTAAAATAAGGGTTAATAAAATGAAGATATTTCTCATAAGGTAATGTTTTTTTAATAGACTATAAATATAAATGGAGGTTGCATGAAGGGCTAAAAAATTAGACAAAAATCCATTTTGTAAGGTCAAATAATTGAATAATGGAAATAAGGACCATGACAACTAACAATCGATGGGCCCATTTATTGGCTTTTGGATTATTGGAAGCAAAAACAGCACCTAAATAACCACCAATCGTCTGAGCAACCGCTATAAGAATTCCAGCCTCCCAGTCAACAATACCCATAAAAGCAAAAATGGCTAAGGCGATAAAAGTATAAATACCCACTCCAGCTATTTTGAGAATATTAGCATCTGCGATACTAAATTTTGCTCCCAAAACCATGATTATCAGGAAGAAAATACCCATGCCCATTTGTATAAATCCACCATAAAATCCTATCAGCAATGCAACGGGTATAGATATCCATAAAGAAGGTTTGTGATGGATATCAGTTTCCCGCAACCATCTTTCTGGTTTAATAAGTATAACTACAAGCATCAGGACCATCAGGAATCTAAAAACCTCAATAAAAGCTTTATTACTAATGGTTAGTGCGAGCCAGACTCCACCCAACGATCCTAAAATCATTAGTAGGAGATAATGCCAGGTTCTGGAAAAATCGACTAAACCTTTTCGTTGAAAAACATAAAAACTGGTAAAACTCTGACCCACAATACCTATTCTATTCGTAGCATTGGCAACATTACCCGGTAAACCCATCATTTCACTTAAAATAGTTAACGTAATAGCTGATCCGTTTCCAGCCAGAGTATTTATGATGCCTGCCAAAACACCGCCAATTATAATGATAGCATATTGAAAAAGATCCATAATCAGTCTTTAATTGTTTGACATAATTCTATTAACACCCCATGTGCAAGCTTAGGATAAAGGAAACACACTAATTTATTGTCTGCACCGTGCTTAGGTTCTTCGTTTATAAATTCAAATCCTTCGTTTTTTAAACGTTGAATCTCTGTGAAAATATCATCAACTTCAAAAGCAATATGATGGATACCTTCTCCTTTTTTATCAATAAAACGGGCAATTGGACTAAGAGAATGAGTTGCTTCCAATAATTCAATTTTTGAATCACCGGCTAAAAAAAAAGAGGTATTGACTCCTTCAGAAGCTATAGCTTCAAATTTGTAAGGAGGAATACCTAATAATTTTTCATAACACAAATTTGCCTTTTCAAGATCTTTAACCGCTATACCAATGTGTTCTAATTTCATTATTTGTGTTTTAATATTTTAACATTTGCGCATAACCATTAACCCATCCCTGATAGGGAGTAATAAATTTTCGACCCTGGAATCTTCTAAAATTTTTGTGTTAAAAGCATGGATAATTTGAGAATCTTCATCTTTAGGATTTAACACTTTTCCACTCCAAAGCACATTATCAGCTAGAATTAATCCTCCAGGTCTTACCTTTTCGATGATAAGGTCATAATGCAAAGCATAATCCTTTTTACCACCATCCAAATAGACTAAATCAAAAAAAGGTATAGATAGATTTGGAATAATGTTTTCGGCTTTTCCTAGATGGTTAAAAATTTGATGTTTAAAAGGAGAAAGGTTGAAATATTTTTCCGCAATAAAAAGGGCTTCCGGATTAGGTTCTATCGTATGCAATTGACCTGAGGCAGAGAGACCTTCTGCCATACAAAGAGAACCATATCCTGTAAAGGTGCCAATTTCCAGGATAAATTCAGGTTTTAACAGAGAACTCAGAAGTTTCAAAAACTGACCTTGAAGTTGGCCGCTTAGCATTACAGGAGAGAGGGTTCTTAGATGTGTTTCTCTTTCAAGCTGATACAATAATTCAGATGATTTAGATGAATGTGCTTCTGCATATTCATTTAGATCATGATACCATTTATTCATATAACAGAATTAATAAAATTTAAAGTTCAATCTTTCCAGCCTAAGGGTTTTTTAGCGGTCATTTTAAATGATTCCTCACAAGTTCTGCAAGTGCGTTCATCTTTATATTCCGTAGGTGTTGAAATATAAGGCTTTGTAGGAGCGGTGTTTCGATTCAGATAAAATCCTCGTTTTTTATGACCGGCGGCAGAAAAAACACCGAGTACAAGTTCCGTAAAATCCTTTACATTATAAATATTAGAAGGGATTGTTGCGGGAGGATTATCAAAGATGCCACCCGTATTATTTACCTGTGTTTTAACACTTTTCCAGAAGGTATAGGTGTTTTTGGAGATAGCATATTGGTCAAAAACCATAAAGTAGGGAGAATCGTCATCGTATGGGATGGTCGTGATGACTCTATTTACAGTATTTCCATCAAAATAAGTATCGGCACTAATATCAATTGCCCCTCTTTTTTTCACGACATTCCAGCAGGGTGAACAGCAAGGAAAGCGATATCTTACCCTTGATTCTCCGTCGTAGGTAAAAGCGCAATAATCTGCTTTATTAAGATGCGCATGATCCCATAAATAAAAATCACCTTTTCCTGTTGGATCTTTTGTACTCAGATAAACTTCAAATTCACCTTTTGTAATGCCATTTATCTGGGTTTTTTCAATATATTTAGTGAAAGCGGTATCAATACCTGGAGCATTTTTTAATAACTCTGGAGTAGATTGATATTCCTTTTCATTCCACCTAATAATCAAAGTATACACATTACCTGTTTGTGCTTTAAAAACGGCTGAATCAGAATAATAAATACCTCGATTATCATGAGTAAAAGCGTATTGTGCACCATTTTGATCTTTAACAACTATTTTGGCCGTTTCAATGGGTAAGTTATTATCTGGACTTGAATAAGGTTCTGATAATGATAGTATTACCTTATAAGGACCTGGATCATTGGTAATTAAAGCCTCAACAGTTAATCTTTCTGAGGCATTGGTTAATTCAGGGATAAAGGGTTCTACACAAGCTATTGTATAAAAGCACAAAGTAAGGAGGACAAAAACCTTATTAAAGGTCCAATTAATATTCGAATTCATAAGAAATGGAAGGTATTACAGACCCAATAACAGATAATTGAAAAGCATTAGATCTATTTCTTGTGCTAACGGGTCTATCATTAATCGTTTTGAAGAAGACAGAATATGGATTTTTTCTGGCATAGACATTATAAAGGGAAAAATTCCATTTCCCTTTCCATTTTTTTGTAATCCGTGGGTCGGCATCAATGATTAAACCAAGATCTAAGCGATGGTAATCGGGTGTGGTATTCCCATTTCGACTGGTATAAAGAGGTATAAAAATATTGTTCACACTAATTCTTTCCTCAGGAAAAGTAGCGGGTCTTCCGGAAAGATAAGTGAATATGGCACTAAATCTGATTCTTTTATTTATTCTATATAATACATTTAAGTTTAAAGTATGGGGACGATTATAATTAGAAGGATAATATTTGCCGCTGAAAGCACGATCTTCAGGGTAAGGGCTATGGACAAGAATTTCTGAACGGGAAAGGGAATAGCTTAAATTTGCGTCCCATCGGAAACTTTGTTTACGAACCCATAATTCCAAACCATAAGACCGTCCTAAGCCTTGAAGGATTGCGGTTTCAGGATATTCGAGGAGCAATAAATTAGTACCACTTCGATAATCTGGCATATTTTGTATTCTCTTATAATAACCTTCAAGACTGGTTTCCCATTGATTATTATTTACATTAGCAAATAGGCCAAGGGTTAATTGTGAAGCAATTTGAGGTTTAATATAGGCGTCGCTTAATTTCCATCTATCTGTAGGAAGTGCGGCGGTACTGTTTGAAATGAGGTGTAAATATTGCAAAGCCCTATGAAAACCTGCTTTAATAGAAAGGACTTCGTTTAGCGACACTCTTAGTCCAAGCCTTGGTTCCCAACCGGCATATTGTTTAATAATTTGATTAGCGGAGAAGAATGAGGTATCAATTAAATTCAGAATATCCCTTTCTTTTTCATTAGCATAGATATATTGGTTTCCTGGTCCCAGTAATGCAAAATGAGAAAACCTTATGCCTGCACTAAATCTGATTGCGGGAGATAAATCCCAATCCGTATGGGTAAATAGGGCACTTTCCAGGCCACTTTCCTTTTGAGTAAAGAAAGGATTAATGGAGGACGTCGAAGCATTTGGCAACAAAGAGCCAGGATTCACCTTGAGGTTACTCACTTGAAAACCAAATCTAACCGATATATCTTTTTTGGTTAAAAAGCCTTCCCCTTGCAATGATTTTTGAGAAATACCTGCTTTAAAAATAGCCTCCGATCCAGGCGATGGAATTTCAAAAGAAGGTTGGTAGTCGCTAAAAAAAGAAGTCAGATGAAACCCTGCATTTTCATTTATAAAATGAGACCAACGAACACTTGCGCCATTTGATTTCCAAAGGTAGCGCGTTGAAGAGGCATTTATTTCAAGGGTAGATAGAGAATCACCGGCAATTCTAAAGGCATCTTTACCTGTGAAGGCGGTAAAACTGATCTGGTCTTTTTCAGAAGGCTTAAAAATACTTTTAAAGGTAAAATCATAAAAATTGGCTTCTGTTTCTTTTAACTCAGGACGAAGGAAACTACGAAACAGGTAATCGGCATAAGACCATCTTGCACCTAAAGCGTACGATAGTTTATTTTTAATTAGGGGTGCTTCGAACAGCAGACGACTGGTAATTAAACCTAGGCTGCCCTTCAAATGACTATTTTCATTGTTTGGATCACGCAATCGGACATCTAAAACGGAAGAAGCTCTACCACCATATTGAGCAGGAATACCTCCCCTATAAAAAGTAATATCTCTAAGCAAGTCAGGATTAAAGATGGAGAAAAAACCAATAAGATGCGAAGGATTAAAAATGGGAATATGATCCAGGAGCAATAAGTTCTGATCAATATTTCCGCCTCGAACATTAAAACCTGTCGCAGATTCACCTACGGAGGTTATGCCAGGAAGCGTCTGAATGGTTCTGATAACATCGGCCTCACCCAACAGGGAAGGTAATTCTCTTATCGCTTGAGCACCTAAACGAGAAACGCCAAGTTCTGCATTTTTTACATTTTTATCGGCGCCTCCACCAATAATCTCGACAGTATTTAACAATTCGAGAGACTCTTCTAATCGAATGATTATAGTGGTATTTTGATTAATATTGACTTCTAGTAGGGCTGTTGTATAACCTATAAAACTTGCCTTGAGGGTATATTTTCCCGTTTTTAAAGCAAAAGAAAAAAAACCATTTACATCGGTTGTAAGTCCTTTTTGTAATTCCTCTATCCATATTGTGGCATCGGTTAGAGGAATTCCGCTTTGATTTTTAACGACTCCGGTCAAAGTATAATCTCTATCCTTAAAAATAGATGGAATATCTTGCAAGGCAAATGCAGCGGAAAGTAAAAAGAATTTAAATAAAAATAAAACAATCCATTTTTTCATACATAACGTTAAATGAAATTATTTAAATAATCATTCAAACAAATATAGACAGTTAAATAAATTTTTTCGACAAAGAATTTTAAAATTGCTATAATTACATTTTTAATTGAACAAAAAGGTAAAAAAACCCTTTTTAAACTTTTAATAGCAATTCTTTTTAAAACTTAAATTTTCACAAATGAAAAAACAAGTACTAATTTTGTTCTTGTGGTTTGGAACAATGGCCTCGTTGATTGCTCAACGAACCATCTCCGGCACAATAACAGATGACAAGAAGGAGCCACTAATAGGTGCTTCCGTATTGGTTAAGGGAACTTCGACCGGAACGGTAAGTGATGTATCAGGTGCATTCTCCTTTTCTATTCCAACAAACAGCAACACTTTAGTAATCAGTTATACTGGTTATGCGTCAAAGGAAATCGCTATTGGCGCAAGTAATACGTACAACGTGATGCTTGAACAAGAAGCTATTGACCTTTCAGACATTGTCATAGTAGGTTATGGCACACAGAGTAAAAAGGAATTAACAGGATCTGTAAGTAAAGTTACTTCAGAAACTATTGCAAGGCTTCCTGTTACAGGCGTTGATCAGGCTCTTCAAGGGCAGGCGCCAGGTGTTCAGGTAACTTCAGCATCAGGAACTCCAGGTGCTTCAGTTTCAATCAGAGTAAGGGGCCCATCTTCTATCTCAGCTGGAAATCAACCTTTGTATGTTGTAGATGGTATTCCAATTAATACGGGTAACTACTCGCAAATTGGTGTAGGTGGACAACAAACGAACGCGCTTGCTGATTTAAATCCTGCGGATATTGAATCCATTGACGTGTTAAAAGATGCCGCCGCAGCCAGTATATATGGTTCAAGAGCCAGTAATGGCGTTGTTATCATCACAACAAAGAGAGGAAAGCAACAAAAAACACAAATTTCGTTGAACACTTATCGCGGAACACAGGAAGTATGGAAAACCATAGATCCTTTAACTGGTCCTGAATATGTGGCTCTTTTACAAGAAGGTGTTAAAGCGAGATACGGTGCAACTACTATTCCAAGTCAGTTAGGATTAAGAAATTTGGATGCAGATCCTAGTACTTATCCAACGACGAACTGGTTCAATGAAATATTTCAATCTGCAGCTATTTCTCAAACTGATTTAAACGTTTCAGGGGGAACAGATAGAACAAAATTCTTTGTTTCTGGCTCTGTTTTCGATCAGGGAGGTGTTGTAAAGGGTTCATCATTTGATCGTTACAGCTTCCGTATGAATTTAGATAACTTAGTTACCGACAAATTCAAGATTGGCGTAAGTACAGGATTTAGCCGTTCTCATAATACACGTATTCAAAATGATAACAATATTTACGGAGTATTGAGTACTGCGTTATTGTTGGGTTCACATATTCCAGTGTTGAATGCTGATGGAACTTATGGCCGTGACGCTAACGCAAGTATTGAGAATCCGGTAGCCAATGCGGTTGAGCCTACTTATGATGTTTATTCCAACCGTTTATTGTCTAACATATTTGGTGAATTGACGATTTTAGAAGGATTGACTTTCAGAAGTTCCTTCAGCGTTGATTATCTTAATTTACGTGACGATCGTTTTACGCCGGCAAGTCATATTCAGGCAGCGGGTGTAAATGGTCGTGGTGAGCAGGGATATTCATCAGATTTGAATTTGGTTAACGAAAATTATTTTTCTTACAGAAAAGCTTTTGGAAAACTAAATTTTGACGGTTTGGTAGGAAACTCTGTACAAGTAAGCCAGTTCGAATCGTTATATGGTGTGGGTGAAAATTACCCTGGAAAGACCATTCGCGAGTTAAATGCAGCTTCTGTAAAAAAAGACGTAACTTCTTCAAAATCAGCTTGGGGTCTTAATAGCTATTTCTCCAGGTTGAATATGAACTGGGCTGGAAAATACTTTATTTCTGGTAGTGTACGTGCCGACGGTTCTTCCCGTTTTGGTGCAAATAATCGTTGGGGTGTATTCCCTTCTGCTTCTGCAGCATGGAGACTTTCAGAGGAGTCATTCTTCCCGAAATCTAAGATTTTATCAGAGGTTAAGTTAAAGGCAAGTTGGGGTAGAAGAGGTAATCAGGACATTGCCAACTTTGCATCACGTGCTTTAATTGCTCCAGGTGCAAATTATCTACAAAGAGCGGGTTTAGCGCCTACGCAATTGGGAAATCCTAATCTTACCTGGGAAGAACGCGAAGATTTTGACTTAGGATTAGAAATTGCTCTATTTGAGAGCAAGCTGGAATTAACCATTGATGCTTATCAGGGAACTACAAACCAATTGTTGCTTAACAGACCTTTGGTTGGTGCTTCAGGTTTCACTGGTATTCAGGAAAATATTGGTTCTATTCGCAATAAAGGTATTGATATAGGTTTAACCACAACTAATATCGAAACCAAAAATGTACTTTGGACAACCAACTTTAATGTTTCATTTTTCGATAACGAAATTCTTAAGTTAGCGGGAACGCCATTCGCAGCTGGTTTTGCCAGTTGGGTAGCTGAAGGTGAAGCCTTAGGTGCATTTAGAGGCTACAGAACGGTTGGTCTTTTCCAAACACAGTCCGAGATTGATGCATTAGACAAAAAGGCAAAGGAATTAACGGGTCGTGCTACTGCCGTATTCCAGTCAACGCTTACTAAACCAGGTGACATACAGTTTAAAGACATAAACAATGACGGTGTTATTACCAGTGATGATCAAGAAATACTAGGTGATGCGAATCCTAATTATTATGGTGGAGTTACGAATACAATTCAAGCTTACGGTTTTGATTTAAGTTTCTTCTTCCAGTACAGTATGGGAAATTTTGTGTTCAACAATACCCGTGCTTTTTCTGAGGGTATGAACGGTGTATTTGGTCAGGCCAATACGGTTAAAAATCGTTGGACACCTCAAAACACAAGTGCTATCATGCCAAGAGCCGTATTTGGTGATCCAAATAATAACAGAAGAGTATCAGATCGTTTCGTAGAGGACGCTTCTTATGTGCGTTTAAAGAACGTTACTTTTGGTTATACTTTTCCAACCAAATTATTGGAGAAAATTAAAATGCGCAGTGCAAGAATTTATGTTACTGGTCAAAACTTGTTAACCTTTACCAATTATTCTGGTTTCGATCCTGAGGTTAGTACATTTGGAGAAACGAATACAGCGCCTGGCACTGATTTCTTAACTTTCCCACAATCAAGATCGTTGTTAGTTGGATTGAACATTGGATTCTAATAAGGGTTAATCCTGTGATTAAATTCTATTTTTTTAGATTGAAAACATGTTGAAATGAAAAACATATTTAAAATATCCATAATCATCGCAGCATTTGGTTTCTTCCAGGCTTGTGATAACAATTTGGAATTAGAACCCTATACTGCCTTAGACGCATCGGTAGGGTTTAAAACAAAACAAGACGTTGATGCGGCTCTTTTAGGAGCTTACAACGCTATTCAAAATAGTAATTATTTTGGACTTCAGTTACAGGTGTTACCTGATTTATATGCTGATAACATTAATCATACGGGAACTTTTCCAACGTATGCTCAAATTTTCAACAGACAGGTATTGGCAGATAATTCCAATATTGGAGGTCTTTGGAATCAGGTGTATATAGGTGTTAACCGTGCAAATAATGTGATAGCTTCGGTTCCTACTGTTAAAGATGCAAGTTTCAATGCTAATAATGCTATCGGTGAAGCAAGATTATTGCGTGCTTTTCATTATTATAACTTAGTTACTCTATTTGGGGGATCACCGACAGGCTTTAATAAGTCAGGTGGACTTGGTGTTCCTATCTATACTGTTCCCACTCTTTCTGCACAAGATGCTGCTCCTAAGGCAAGAGCTACTGAGGAGGAAGTTTGGAAGTTAATACTGGAAGACATTGATTTTGCAGTAGCAAACCTTCTTGTAACTAATGGTAATGGTAGGGCGAATAAAAACGTTGCTTTAGCTTTGAAAGCTCGTGTTCATGCTGTTCGTAACGAATGGGGACCTGCAGAATCTGCTGCTTCTGAAGTGATCAATTCTAAGAGACATACTCTTTTGACAGGTGTTAACTACCCTAATATCTGGTTAAGCCAAAACTCAACAGAGGCTATCTGGGAGTTGCAATTTGATATCAATAATACAAATTCTATTGCATTTTGGTATTATCCTACGGCGAATGGTGGAAGAAATGAATTTACTTCCTCTAATTCTTTAAGAGATGCTCATGAAGCCGGGGATATCAGAAGGGTAGTAAATGTTAGCACCGCACCAGCAAATAAAACAATAAAATATACGCGTATCAACGGTATAGACAACGTTTTATTAATCCGTTTAGCTGAAATGCATTTGATTCGCGCAGAAGCTTATGCTAACCTTAACAGGACAGCTGAGTCGCTTACTGAATTGAACGCAATTCGTAAGCGTGCAGGTTTAAGCGATGCAGTAGAAACAACTTCCGCCGGATTAGTAACCGCTATTTTGAAAGAACGTAGAGTTGAATTTGCTCACGAGGGCTTAAGATGGCTTGATTTAAGAAGAACTGGCCGTTGGAATGCAACTGGATTAACAGAAGATTTTAGGTCTCGCTGGCCTATTCCTCAAAGAGAAGTTCAAACTTCCTCTGGTTTGATAACTCAAAATACAGGGTATTAATCTTCTCTTTTAGGTAAGAATATATCTTAATTGCCTCTTCTGAATATAAAATATTTGGAAGAGGCAATTTTAATTTTAGCAGAAAGCCAGCCAATATTTCATCCAACAAAGCCCATATTGAAAAGGGATTGTTTCAGAGATTTTATTTATTTCCTACATTATTTTTTCGTGGGTAGAAATGCGCATTGCCCTTAAAGCAGCAGGGAGAGAGGCTAAAAGTCCGATTAAAAATACGGTAATTCCCACCACAATGAAATCTTTCCAACGCAGACTTATGGGGTAGGAATCAACTACAAAAGATCCTGGAATGGTGACTAAATGAAATGTTTTTTGTAAAAAAAAGATAAATAGAGCGAGTAAAACTCCAGAAATTAACCCAATCCCAGTTAAAAATAAACCTTCAAATAAGAACAAATTCCGAATATCTAAATCTGTAGATCCAATAGATTTTAAAATAGAAACATCTCTTTTTTTATCTAAAACAATCATCCATAAAGCACCAATTAAATTGAAGGCAACGAGAAGGAGCATAAATCCAACAATGGCAAAACTAAGCCATTTTTCAAGGCGCATCAACTTGATAAATCCCTCTTCCTGAGCATAATAATCTTTAACATTAAAATGGTCTTTGAGTATGGATTGCAAATCAGATACAACTTGTTTTACCGGATAATTATTTACTACCTTTACTTCCCAGGCTGAAAGAATATCGGGGCTTCCTATCAGCTCTCTTGCCACATTTAAGTTGGTAATAATATATTGATTGTCATATTCTTGCTGAATCATAAAAGTACCTATAGGCTGTAAATTTCTACTTCTGAAAGGATTCTCAAAAGGGGAATTTTCCTTGTTTTTAGGCATGTAAACCGTTAGGGAAGCAAAGGGATCTTCTAAATTAATTCCCAGTTTATTTCTTATTCCAAGACCTATAAGTGCGTTGAATGATAAAGAATGATCAGGTAAATAAATACCTTCTTTAATGCAGGAATCAATATTGGAAACAGCGCTAAAAAGGGTGTCAACGCCCTTAATCATGCCAAAATCTTGCTTCTCCTGATAAGTAAAAAAGGCTATTTCTTCCAGCGTACCTGAAATAGCTTCAATACCTTGGATTTTTGAAATTTTATAAAACAAAGATTCGTCAGGTTGGAAAAATTTTCCTGAAATAGGGGTGATTTTAATGTCTGGATTGAATTTTACATACATGCCCATAATGAGGTCTTCAAAACCATTGAATACAGAAAGTACCAAAACTAAGGCTGCAGTTCCCACGGTAAGTCCCAAAACGGAAATTCCTGTGATGAGTTGAATTACCTGGGTTGACTTTTTTGCAATTAAATAACGAAGGGCTATTTTAAATGGAAGATTCATGTAAAAGATCATTAAAAATCAAAGATAACAGGAATATTAAACTTAAAGGCTGGATTATTTTTAGTTAAATTAAAGAATAACTAAATTTATGTGAGTATAAACATTTAAGTAAAAGACTCATATATTTAATCTTTCTAGTATTTTTTTAAATAGCTCTCAAATGAAAATTACCTGTTACCGATTCATTTTAACTGTTTGTTTCAGTTTTTCTTTACTTGTCGGATTGTCAAGCCAGGTTGACAGAGGTAGATTCGAAAAGGCAAGAATATTATTTGAGGGTAGAAAAACCCCAACTGATTTAACGGTTAATATTCGCGATGGTAAAGTTTTTGTAGGGGAAGATATTGTCCTGTTTTCAGAGGAGGAATATATTTTAAGAAAACTTGAAAAAGGGGGAATAATCCCTTATGCTTCCTGGGGTTGGCCAGGTGGTATTATTTATTACTCTATTCCCTCTGGTTTGGCAAGTGCAGGAATTATTACTAGTGCCATTGCTCATATAAATGGAAGTACTAATATCTGTTTAGTACAAAGAACGACACAATCGGATTATATTGTCTTTCAAGATTCAGATTTTGCTTGTTGGTCTTATGTAGGTAAAATAGGTGGTGGTCAGCCTATTAATGTTCATAGTGCCTGCGGTTTCGGGGCAGCAGTTCACGAGATATGTCACGCTGCGGGTATGTGGCATGAACAATCCAGAAATGACAGGGATTCTTATGTAACCATAAACACCGCAAATATAACGAGTGGATATGGCAGTAATTTTGATAAATATGGGTCTGCTGGCACAGAATCTGGCGCATACGATTACGGTTCTATCATGCATTATGGTGCGTATGGTTTTTCTTCTAATGGCTTGCCTACAATCACGGTAAAATCCCCACCAGCTGCGGCTGGAACTACCATTGGTCAAAGAGGTGGTTTAAGCGGGGGTGACGTAGCCGCATTGAATACCATTTATCCTACGGTTGCTTGTGATAAAAGTGGCGGCGGATCGACCGGAGGTGGCGGATCGACCGGAGGTGGCGGATCGACCGGTGGCGGTGGTGGCGGTGGTGTAGTCGTTGTAACTGCTCCTATTTTAACCATGGCTTCTGACATTAGAATAGATCCTATTCCAATCATCAGTGAGGATGGATTTTCTGTGAGTACCAACTTTTCCAACACGGGTAATGCTGACTTTAACGGCTGTGTAATTTTAAAACTTTATAAGACGGGCGGTCAATTGATGACAAAAATTACCTTAGATCCTGCAGAAACTTTGATGCCGGGAAAATCATTTTCAAGCTCGCAGGCTTTATCAAGTGCTGGTATTAGTTTCGCATCCGGGGATTATTATTTTGAGTTTTTATATGAAGAAAGTTGTGGTTCCTCAGAACAGGAAGTGAGATCAACAAGTACATATTCAAATAAAAAAGACGTAAAAGGGCTGAAAATTATTCCTATGTTAGAGGTGAAACCTCTTGATTTTACTTTTGAAAAGGAAGGAGGCTCTAAAATAATTGTGATAACATCAAACACAGTGTGGAATGTAACTAATCATCCTTCTTGGTTGAAATATCCTACAAATAGAGCTTTCGGCAATTCAAATCTAACTTTTGAATGTGATTCAAACATCACTTATTATCCGCGTGCTGCCATTTTTAATATTTCTGCCACAGGAACTAAAACCTTTGATCTTTCCGTAAAACAAAATGCGCTGTCTCTTTCTGAATGCGTAGCGCCATCGGGATTAAAAATAATCAGTAAAGATTATACCTGGGCAAAAGCAATCTGGAGCCCAATCAGAGGCACAAATCATTATCAATTGAGGTATAAAAATCAACGTGATAGCACCTGGATAATGGTTGATTCTATACAAGGAACCTCTTTTGATATTTCTAATCTTGCACCCTGTAGTTCATTTATAATTCAGGTAAGCGCTTATTGTGCCAATATAAAAAGTCCCCTTTCAACTGAAATCACCTTTAAAACGGAAGGTTGTAATGATTCTTATTGTTTCTCTTATGGAGCAGGAAAATCAGATTGGATTGAATCGGTTTCGATTGGTGATAAATCCTTCACTTCTGGACAAAATCTTGGCTATGCTAACAAAACAGATTTTATTGGTGAAGTAGAAGAAGGAAGAATCCATTCATTCAGATTTGCAAGTAAGCATAATTCTTTGTCTAGAGCTGAATTATATCGTTGGCAACTTTATATTGATTTTAATGGGGATAAAGATTTTAATGATACATTGGAACAAATTTATAATGCTATTATTCCAAAATTCACTTCAGTCACTGGAGTATTTAAAAATATAACAATAGCCGAAGATATGCCTATTGGGGTTACCCGAATGCGCATTGTTTTATCCACAGAAAAAACAGACAATAATTCTTGCGAAGTTTCACCGGAAATATTAGAGGTCGAAGATTATGGGATTAATGTAAAGAAAAATAGGGATAGCATTTTCATTACACCAGATAGTGTATTTTTAAAAAACAGCTATACCACTTTAAGAGTTAATGTGAGAGCTTCCACAGGTTGGGATGTAACTAAAAAACCTTCCTGGGTATCTACAACTTACCCAAGCTGGGCAGCAACACCTACAGGACTAAATGTTTCTTTGTTTGTTACCAATAACACAGGTGCCAGAAGGCAATTTAATTATACCTATACATTGAGAGGATCTGTTAAAACGAAAGCGATTTTTCTTTCTCAGGATCCAGCTAAACCGGCGTTAGCTATTGATACTTTATTTTATGAAGTTTCAGATGTTGCTCAAAATCTAAGTATTCCAATCAAATCAAATATTTATTGGATAGCTAAAACAAACACCTATTGGATGAATATTAGTACACCATTGGGATTAGAAAATGGGAACTTAAGATTTGCAGTTTTAAGTAACACAAATAAGGAATCCAGAATGGATACTATTCGTGTTTATGCCGCCAGTGGGGATACCTTAAGTAAATTGATTTTAATTAAACAGTCGGCTAAAAAGGGGGAACTATTCATTAATCCAGATTCCTTATCTTTTTCTTCAGCGGCAAATAGCCAGTTTTTATATACAAAAGGAAATGTTGACTGGAAGGTGATTAATAAACCAGATTGGATTATTCTTGACAAGGACAAGGGTTTTATTAATGATAGCTTGAAAGTTTCCGCCGTTCTTAATCCTCATGGAATAAGTAGAAATGGGCACCTTTTGATTCGTTCTATTGATGAGACAGTTCAAGTCAATATTAAAATTTCCCAGGAGGCTAATTTGCCATTTTTAACATTAGACACCAGGATGATTTCCATACCAGATTCAGTAAGTCAGGTATTTATAAAGTTAAATAGTAATATTCCCTGGAAATTAAAGACTAAACCAGACTGGGTGTCACAGATTCAACCTGCTTCAGATTCCAGTTTTTTGCTAAGGTATAATTCCTTGAAAATTTCTTTTGAATCTAATCCGAATTATCTAAATAGGAAAGGAATAATTTATTGGAAAGGAGGGAATTTAATAGATTCCCTGGAAGTGATTCAGGATTCAAAGAAGGTTATTTTGCCAGGAAATTGGATGATTAAACCCACAAATTTCATTCATCAGGTGTTGATTTTTAAAAATTCAACCTTTAATATGGGGCCAAATGTTAAAATTGTTCCCGGCGATTTAATAGGACTTTTTGTGGAAACGGGAAATCAGTTGATTTGTGCAGGGTATGCTATCTGGCGCGATGAGAATATGACTATTACGGTTTATGGGGATAATCCTAATACACCTGAAATTGAGGGATTTGTAACAGGTTCACCTCTTCGATTTAAAATTAGACCACTGAATAGTAATCAGGATATTGAAGTTCAATGTCAATTTTCTCCTATTGGGTCTTATGGGGTCGTCACAGCTACGAATACCTATTTACCTGGAGGAATCAGCGCCATTGAAGCCATGTTTACCTTGACTTCTGCAAAAATTGATATCTATCTAAATAAGGGTTGGAATACCATTTCCAGCTATATTATTCCAGAAATAAAGGCATTTGATTATCTAGTAGATTGGTCTAAATTTGCCTTTATAAAATCAATAGAAGACATAGATGGAAACACTTATTTTATAGATAAGAAAAATGATAGTTATCCAGCATTTAACATCAAAAAAGGATATAAAATATTTTCGGAAAATACGGGTAAATTTACCTTAACGGGTGCTGTTGTGAAACCTTCATTTTATCCATTGGAGTTAAAGAAGGGTCTTCAAATAATACCTTTTTATAGTTTTTTATCCCGGCCTATAACCGACGTATTAAAACCTATAATTAATGATATTACCTTAGTTAAGGATAATGATGGTAAGGTTTATATTCCTGATTTGGGTATTAATCGTTTGCAACAATTAAATCCTGGGCAAGGGTATTATTTACAGGCAAAGAAAGCAACGCAACTGGTCTATTCAGATCAATATGTTTCTGGTGTGGTACCACCAAGTATTCAATTCAATCCATTGGTTGATAGTTTAGAATATTATAAATTAAGGAATAATATAAACACGGGGAACAACAGTACCATTGCCATTAGGTATTCTTCCCAGTATTTTAAAAAGGGAGATGAAATTGGTCTTTTCGCCAATGATACTTTGCTGTTTGGCGCATCAAAAATAGATACCGGAAATATTGCGATTATAGCCTGGGGAAATAATCAATCTGTTACAGGGAGAAATGGATTTTTTGAAAATGAAAATATACGCTTAAAACTTTGGAGGAAATCTGAAAATAAGGTTTATCCATTGTTTATTAAATGGGAAGATGACGCTGACGGCAAATATCGAAAAGATAATTTGCAAATAGGTTTTATTCAAGGCATAGCCAGTACGGCTATATTTTCATTGGAAAATGAAAGGGGGATAGGAAGCATTGATATATTCCCAAACCCTGCTAATGCGTTTTGTAAAGTGATAGCGAAGGAAGATTTAAAAGGAGAAATCACCATTAGTCTTTGGAGTGCAGAAGGAAAATCAATTCAATATTGGATATTTTCCAAAGGATTAATAAAGGATGAAAGTATGGATATTCCGTTATCCAATTTACCTCAGGGTAATTATTTATTAAAATTTGACGGGAAAAATATTCAAGGCGTCAAAAAATTACAAATAATTCGTTAACAAAACAGGAAGAAAGCATTATACTGCGTAACTTAGCGATTTATTTTTATTACTTAACAGCTGTAAAAACAGCAAAATGATTAAAGTGGATTTACCAGAGATTGAATATAATTCCCAAAGAGGAGATATTAATATTGCTGAATATGGAAGGAATATTCAGAAAATGCTACAGTATGTTGCAGAAATTGAAGATTTAGAGAAGCAGAGAAAATATGTTGACAAAATCATAGATTTAATGATTGTTATAAATCCTCAATGTAGAAATGTGGAGGATTTCAGGACTAAGCTTTGGAAACATGCTTATCGAATTTCCGATTTCAAGTTAAAATTAACTCCACCAGAGGGAGTTGTATTTACAAAAGAAGATTCAAAAGACCAGCCAGATGAGGTGGCCTATCCCGTTATTGAAAATAACTATCGTCATTATGGGCATCATATTCAATTACTGATAAAAAAGGCAAAGGAAATGCCTGAAGGCCCTAAAAAAGTGGGCATGATTAATACGATTGCCTCCTACATGAAACTGGCATATAAAACATGGAACAGGGAAAATTATGTTAGTGACGAGTCTATAAAAAATGATCTGGCAACCATATCAAAAGGAACTCTTTATGTTGAAGACGGATCTTCTATTGATACTTTTGGTCAGCCATCCAATAATTCAAATTCTAGGAGGCGGCCAATGGGGAAATCTTATGGAAGTAATGATTACGGTCGTAACAGGTCTAATTATCCACAAAACGCAAATAAAAATAAATCAAGATCCCGATTTAATAATCCAGGACCGGGCAAAAGAAAACCTAACATATAGTTAAATGTATTTATATAATATTACCTATAGAGTTGAAAATAAGATTTTTGATTCTTGGAAAGTCTGGGTATTAGAAAAAAACATTCCTACTATCATGTCTTTGGGTTTGTTCTCAAGTTTCAGATTTTGCTGCCTTTTGGGGGAAGAAAACGTAGATGCTCAAACCTACGCACTTCAATTTAAATGTGAAAGCTGGGAGACCTTTTTAAAATACCGGGATGGTAAGATGGCCGAATTTTTTGAGCAGCAAATTTCCTTATTTGGCGAAGAAGTCCTAACTTTTAGTTCTCTTTTAGAGATACATTTAGAGGGTTAGCCATATTTTTAGGACAGAAAAGCCGGATTTCCTACCTCATAAGATTCATTTTTTTATTTTTAATTAATTGAATATTAAATATTTAATTCGTTTTTAAGCCGATTGGCGCTATTATTATTTTAATATAGCACAAATCAAATAGCTTACCTTACATTTTATTTCGGAATAATGTTAAGGTCATGTTAATTAAAACTTTTGCAAGTGCTGTACAAGGGGTTGGAGCTAAAACAATAACGGTAGAAGTCAATACGGGCGGGCAACCCGTTGCGGGAACAAACTATTATAATATGGTTGGTTTACCCGATAATGCTGTAAAGGAAGGATTTCAGCGAATTGAGGCTGCCATCATTAATGCGGGATTGAAAATGCCCCGGGTTAAAACGATTGTCAATTTAGCACCTGCTGATTTGAGAAAAGAAGGCTCTGCTTATGATCTACCAATAGCCTTAGGTATTTTGGCATCGTCAGGTCAAATACCAGCTGAAAAACTGGGAAATTATCTTATTATGGGAGAACTTTCCCTCGACGGAACCCTACAGCCTATTAGAGGAGCGCTACCTATAGCCATACAGGCAAGAAAAGAAAATTTTCACGGTTTGATTTTACCCCTTATGAATGCCAGGGAAGCTGGTATTGTTAATAACATAGAGGTAATAGGTGTTAAGCATTTATCGGAGGTAGTCGCATTTTTAAGAGAGGAATTATCAATAAATCCTACTAAAGTAGACACCAGAGACGATTTTTTCAGAAATCAAACATTGCATAATGTAGATTTTGCTGATGTGAAGGGTCAAAGTCATATAAAAAGAGCCCTTGAAATTGCAGCTGCCGGAGGTCATAATGTTATATTAATAGGCCCGCCTGGTGCAGGAAAAACAATGTTAGCCCGAAGGTTACCAACGATTTTACCGCCACTAACCTTGTTAGAAGCGCTGGAGACAACAAAAATTCATTCCGTAGCAGGAATTTTACCGCCAGAAACAGCGTTGGTCAATGTAAGACCATTTAGATCTCCACATCATACCATCAGTGATACGGCAATGACTGGAGGTACTTCTAATCCAAAACCTGGAGAAATTTCGTTGTCACATAATGGAGTACTTTTCCTGGATGAATTACCCGAATTTCGACGAAGCGTTTTAGAAGTCCTCAGACAGCCCATGGAAGAGAATTTTGTTACTATATCCCGTGCTAAAATCACGGTAGAATATCCGGCTGGATTTATGCTCATCGCATCTATGAATCCCTGTCCTTGTGGTTTTTATAATCATCCGGAAAAGGAATGTGTATGTGGAGCAGGTGCCGTAAAAAAATATTTAAACAGAATATCTGGGCCATTGATGGACAGGATTGATCTACACGTTGAAGTTACACCTGTTTCTTATGATGAATTGGCAATTTCAAATTCCATTGCAGAAACAAGCGAGATAATTCGGGATAGGGTTATAAAAGCCAGAGAAATACAACTACGCAGATATGCTTCTATGCCAGAAATACATAATAATGCGCAAATGCCTGCGAATCAAGTCAGAAATATTTGCATATTAGATAGCGCTGGAAATTTATTGGTTAAAAAGGCGATGGAAAAATTACAATTATCGGCGAGGGCTTATGACAGAATTTTAAAAGTGGCAAGAACTTTAGCCGATTTATCAGGGGATGATAAAATTGGACTGGAACATTTAGCTGAGGCTATTCATTTCAGAAGTTTAGATCGGGCAAACTGGGCAAGTCAATAATCTTTTATAAAAAATATTTGTGATTTAAATCATGTATATTACCCAAATTAATAATTCAAAATGATTTCAAAGTATGTTAATCCGTTTACGGATTTCGGTTTTAAAAAAATATTTGGAGAAGAAGGAAGTAAATACCTTCTGATGGATTTTCTAAATACTTTATTACCTGAAAAAAATAAGATTTCGAGCTTAACGCTTAGAAATTCTGAAAATTTACCCCGAACGGAATTAGAACGACGGGCTATTTTTGATGTATATTGTATGAATCAAAAAGGGGAAAGATTTATTGTAGAATTACAAAAAGCAAAAGAAAATCTTTTCAAGGAGAGGACTGTTTATTATTCTACTTTCCCCATTATGGAACAAGCAGAAAAGGGTATTTGGGACTTTAATTTAAAAGCGGTTTTTTGTATTGGCATTTTAGATTTTTCTTTTGACAATAAAAAGGAAAAGGAGAATGTTGAGGAAGTGGTTCATGAAATCAAGTTGAAAAATCAGAATGGGCAGGTATTTTATGAAAAGCTTACTTACATTTATATAGAATTGCCTCATTTTATAAAAAAGGAATCTGAGCTGATAACCCAGTTAGACAGGTGGTTATATTTCATCAAAAATTTAGAAGATTTTGAAGAAATTCCTTCGATTTTTAAAACGGAAGTATTTGAAAAGGCCTTTGAAAAAGCAGAACTTGCCAAGTTTAAGCCAGGCGAGATGGATGCGTACGAAGGAAGTTTAAAGGATTTTCGTGTTTCACATAACGTAATAGTAACAGCTTTTGGCGATGGAGAAATCAAAGGCAGACAAGAAGGCAGACAAGAAGGCAGACAAGAAGGTCAAAAAAAAGGTCTAAAAAAAGGTCTGATAGAGGGTAGAAAGGAAGGTAGAAAGGAGGGTATAATGGAAGGCTTTGCGCAGGGGCAAAAAAATGTGATGAGAGATGTTGCCCAAAAAATGCTTTTAAGTGGTATGGAATTTGAAAAAATATATGAAATCACGGGGATTAGTAAAGAGGAACTAGAAAAGCTTTAATTTTTTACCATGTTATCCGTTTTGCCAAATGATAAATTTGCATTTTCGAAAGTACAATTTAAAAAATGGCAGTTAGATAAATCTGTGCTAAAAAAGGAGCAGTTGGAGAAGTTGCAATGTTCAAAAACACAAGATTGGCTTAAGCTATCATTGAAACTTACATAGTCAAAATGGCAGTTCATGAAGGTTGAATATTGTAAATCTGCTTCGACGATTCTTATGTTTACAAGACTACATTCAAACCAATTTGTATTTTTTAAATTAACATTATTAAAGGTAACATCATGTAAAGGTATGTTTTTGAAAATGCAAAAATCCATATTGCTCCCTGAAAAAATGGTTGAAGAGAGAATAGTCGTATTAAATTGAGAATGTTGAAAGTTAGCAGAAGTAAACATAACATCACTAAAGTCATATTTATCGCATATCATATTTGTAAAATAGGTCTGATTTAACAAAACAGGTAAGTCTTTTACTTTATATGGATTCCACACTTCATGACCATGCCAGATTAATTGAATATTTTCAATGGTAGGTTTCCAATAAAGATCGTCGTAAGTAATATTATGCAGTATTGTTTTTTCTAATCGACATGTAGATAGGAGATACCCTGGAACAGTGGCATTTGTTAAATCGGCACTGCTTAAATCAAATGATTTAATAAAAGCCTTAGATAAATCTATATTTGATAAATCAGCTTCCCTAAACATCATGCGTTCCAAAACAGGAACATTAGATATTCTGGTATTGAAGTCGTTTATATCTGAAAGCAAAACCTTTTTCCAATCTATCATTTAAACTATTATTTTTAATAGTCAAACCTAAATATTTTCAGGTTGTTTTGGTTTTTTATAAATATTCGTTGCTTGAGAACCAAGGGCCATTGCCATTGATTTAACGGTTGGAAGTTGAGATTTGGAATATTTGAAGAAGAACGAACTTTCATCATGAGTTGCCATAGGATCCTGCCCGGCTGCGCCAGATTTCTCTTTTACAGAATTTTTACCAATTTGATCTAAGGATTTAAAAACTGAAATTTTTAGTGCTTCATCCTTACCAATTAATTCTTCCACAGAACTACACAAACGGTCAATATATTTACCAGCCCTATAGACAGCATATTGGGGGTCATGTTCAAAATGATTTAAAGAATGAAGGGTGTCCCCTACATTTTCATTCATCGACTGAAGATACATTTCTTTAGATAATTGGTATTTAACAGAAGTTATATCTTGACCTGCTAAATTTTTCTTACCCTCTTTTTTAAGTTCAGCTAATTTCTTTTTTGCACCTTGATTTCCATATACGGTATGTAAAACGGCTCCCTGCGTTGCATATACCTCATTGGCATAAGTAAGACCTCTGGAAATTTGGTTATGCATATTTAAAATCAATGTTTCTACCTCATCACCCTGAGTACCTGCTGCTTCTAATTTCGCAATGTCGAGTCTTAAAATTTTTACTTGTTCAATTATTTTTTCATATTGTCTATTTGAAACCTGCATTTCTAAAGCAGCATCGCCGTGATGATCTTCGCCATTTTCTTCAAAGGCACTTTTCTTTTGCTTTTCTTTTCTTTGTTCATTTGCTTTATTCATTTCTTCATTTGCAGCCAGTTTTGCATTTGCAACTTCTTGCTCAACGGTAAGTTTAAATGCGTTGTATTCTAATTCAACATCCATAAACTTTCGTTCCATTTCAAGACTTTCTTTTTGTGGCAAATCCGATAAAAGAGCATTTTTGTATGCTACCCAATCAGATGGTTCCATATTTCTGCGTATTTTAACCATAGACCAAACTTCATTTTGGTCGTTTTTAATTTTAGCTCCTTTTTCAGACAAGTTTTTTTCTTCTTTTGGTTTGACAAGGTATTCTCCTTCCACTGAAGAAGCGATTTCATTACCTCCAAACATCCAGTCTGATGAATAAACATTTATATCAAAAAAAGCACCTGGTTCTTGACCATAAACTTTTCTAAATTCCTCATTTATAATAGCCACACCCAGTTCGGTATTTTCCCCTTTTGCAGAAAGGTCAATATCAGATGTAACGGATTCAGATCCAACTGAATCTTTTAGACCAAAATTTTCTTCGGCTATATTTAGGTCTTCTAATTTTTTATTTGCTTCTTTTTTCTTTAATAAGGCAGGATTAATTTTTTCTTTTATGACGTGATTTGCAAATTTCTGCCATACCCTACCTCTCATATTAACCAACGATTGCATTAGTCCAATACTATGTGTATGATCTGGAATTGAATCTTTTGCAACTCCTGGCCAACTATCTGTTGTTAACACCTCCTTGGCTTTAAACCAGTTACTTTCCAATGGTTCTTTTAATACATCAAGTAAGATATTATCATTTAAAAGACCTTCTTGTATATAAATTTGAGAAACTGCACTTGCTAAGCCTGGCAGTGTTCCATCGTATAATTCTGAAAATGAAAATTTTTGAAGTTGTTCAGCTTCAAAATTAGCCGACATTGCCTGATTCCTTTTAGAAGTTGCCTCTTCATCAATTTTTTTCCAACTAGGGGTTTCATCAGGAGCGTATTCCGGTAAACTTGGACTAGAAGAGGTGTCAACTTCTCTTTGAATACTTTGCGGCCTTAATTTGAAAGGGGACAGAGTTTCTCTTTCATCTGCTTTCAAGGAAACAGCTTTTGTTCCCATAATATCTGCCTCTTTTTCTAATTGCTGATCATCATTAATAGCAACTTTTTCTTTAAGTTGTTTCGTTGGTTTTACTCTTCCCTGTGATTGCTGGACAACATGCCAAGCCTCATGTGGCAGATGTTTTTCCTGACCAGGGGCAATGTGTATCTGGTTTCCCTGAGCATATGCATGTGCATTTAATTGAGCAGGTTTGTCAGAGTTATAATTAACTTTTACCTGATCCATAGAGATACCAGATAATTTTTCTACGCCGCTTTTTAATGGATTTGGGATACCATTTTGAATTGATTTTTTTTGAATTATTTTATTGCTATAATCATTCGCCATCATTTGAATGGCTTTCATTTTTTTTGTGGATGGACTATTACTTTCGAGATTGCTCCATTTATGCTGAGAAACACTGCCTGAATCTAAAGAACTGGAATAATTATTCCATTTTAAAGACTCAATTTTGTTGACTTTCCATAATTTAGTCGAATAATCAGGCATGAAAACTAATTTGGTATATTTTTATGTAATAAATATACCAAATTTAAGTTTAATAATTTCTAATTTTAGAATTTATCCGTTTTGCCATCTTTTGGTCATCTCAACCGCATAATCCAAGAAACTTTTGGCGCTATCTTCGTATATTTTATTTTCTGAAAGGAGAGAATCAACGTTTATATTTAGGTGAGTCTCATGTGATTCCCAAAGTTTGGGGCATACAATACTTTGATTATTTGTAAAACTGATGATTTTATTGAAAATCATCATTAACTCCAATGCAGATTGTCTCCCTCCTCTGCCCGTTGAAACGCCTACAAATGCAAATACTTTATGGCTAAATAGATGGGCATGGTTTTTATTTCCTAACTGGTGGGCTAAATTTATTAATTCTGCATTTGTTGACCAATTATACTCCGGTGCCGTAACGATTATGAGTGAAGCAGCATGCCAGCTTTCTATTAATTTTTTCTGGAAATCGGAAAGATTTTCAGGGTCAATACCTCCACGTCCAACCGTAGGAATTTGTTCTTCAGCTAAATCAATGATCGTAAAATTCAGCTCATCATTTTGACCATTAAGGCTGGTTAAATATTTGGAAACCAATAAAGAATTACTATTTTTTCTGGAAGATCCTGATAAAATCAATATTTGCATGTGCTCATTTTGGTTTTCTTAACAGTAATGCCGTAGATTTGGTTCTTTAATTTGAAATTTACTTTTGAATAAAGTTTTTATGATGTCGCGAAGTTTTGATGAAATAAAAGAAGCCTTATTAAAGGGAGAAGTTACACTGCCAGCGTTAGTGGAAAATTATCTCGAACAAATAGAAAAGAATAAATTTTTAAATATGTATGTTGAAGTTTGGGGAGAGGAAGCTATTACCCGAGCCAAACAACTTCAGAAAAATTATGATGAGGACAAAACAAGTGTTGGTCCTCTTTTTGGCATGGTTGTCTCCATTAAAGATGTTATTTGTTACAAAGATCATACGGTTACAGGTGGGTCAAAGATTTTAAGTGGGTTTAAATCATTATTTTCTTCTACGGCTGTAAACCGGTTATTAGCAGCGGATGCTATTTTAATTGGTAGTACAAATTGTGATGAATTTGCCATGGGTTCAACCAATGAAACCTCTTATTATGGGGTTGTCAGAAATGCGGTAAATCCTGATTTAGTGCCAGGTGGATCTTCTGGTGGAGCTGCAGTTTCAGTACAAACTGATACTTGTTTAGTGGCTTTAGGGTCTGATACTGGGGGATCAGTACGGCAACCTGCTGCGTTTTGTGGTATTAATGGCTTTAAACCAACCTATGGTAGAATTTCAAGGCATGGTCTTTTAGCTTACGGTTCTTCATTTGATCAAATTGGAATATTCGCTCACAATGTCAAGGATATAGCTTCTACCTTATCGATAATTGCAGGTCCCGATGAATATGACAGTACCGCATTAACTTCTATTCCTGAGATATATGAAGATAAATTATCGGCTCCAAAAAAGGCTAAAATTGCTTACTTTAAAGCAGCACTTGAACATCCCAGTCTGGATAAAACGGTCAGGAAAAGGTGTGAAACTATGATAGAGGATTTGCTAAAAAGGGGCCATACCGTGGAAGGTGTTGACTTTGAATATTTAGATTTCATGATTCCCACCTATTATGTTTTGACCACAGCAGAAGCCTCTTCTAATCTTTCGAGATATGATGGCATCAGGTTTGGATATAGAAGTCCCAATGCTTCAACTTTGGAGGAAACTTATAAACTATCAAGAACCGAAGGATTTGGGAGGGAGGTCAAACGGCGTATACTATTGGGAACCTTTGTTTTAAGTTCAGGATATTATGATGCATTTTATGGTAAAGCGCAGCAAGCCCGGAGGTTGATTATTGAGAAAACGGCGGAGATATTTAAAAACTTTGATTTTATTTTAATGCCAACGGCTCCTGGTCCAGCCTGGCCTATTGGAGAAAGTTTGGACGATCCCATTGCCATGTATCTGGCAGATATTTTCACCGTTCATGCAAATCTGACAGGAATTCCAGCTATATCTATCCCTGTTCAGCCAACGGAAAACGGACTACCTTTAGGCATTCAGTTTTTTGCAGACAAAGAAAAAGATTCATCTTTACTTGGATTCGTAAATTCCCTGTAATTTAAGTTATATAGGTATTTATTATACGCAATCTCTCTTTATAAATGTATTTAGGTGTCATTTCCAATAAGGAGAGGTATAAATTTCTTGCATTTTCTCTTAAAGCTAATTCATTGGGAAAAAGCATCACCCATTCAAATAATCTCTCTGCTTCCTGCTCCTGTGTGCATGCCATGTTTTCCATTTGGACTAAAATTTCAGCTGCCTGGATTTTTTCTCCGTTTGCGCGGGTAAATTTTGCCTCCAGTAATCTAATATCGAACTTAAAAGCATCATTTGACAATTCATCTCCAATAGTGATTGCTTCAATTAATAATTCTTTTACTTTATTGTATTGACCATCAACCAGAAATACAATAGCTAATTCAATGAGGCTGTAGCCCAGTACCCCTTTATTATTTATTCTTCGGGTAAGCGTTATCGCTCTTTCATAAAAATGAATGGATCTCTCATATTCATTTTTAAAATAATAGATATCTCCTAAAGTATTTAGCGCTTTAGCCATTCCTTTTTGAAAACCTAACATTTCACTGATGGTTAAGGCTTTTTGCAAATAATTAATAGCCTCCATAAATTCCCCTTTAAGATTCAGTAATTGACCAATCAGGCATAATGAAATAGAGGTTCCCTGTTTATCGGCTAATTCCTTACAAATTTCTAAATCCTTTTGATAGTGTAAAACAGCCTTTTCAAAATCACCTTCTTTTTCATAAAGGAGACCAATATTTCCAAGCGCTATAGCTTGTAGATGTTTATTTCCTGTTTGAATGGCTAATTCAATGCCTTCATTAAAATTTATTTTTGCTGCCTCTATTTCATCCTTATCCAAGTGAACCAACCCTTTGTAAATATAAATGGTTGCCAATCCATGTTTATCTTTTTCATTGATAGAATAAACTAATTGATTATTTAAGGTTTCCAATGCAAGATCATTTTTGCCCATATTCATTTGGGTTAAGGCGATTTTTGCATAAACCTGGGCTGTAGGAAAATTTTTATCTGTAGAAGATTTGAGTTTTAAACTTTCATTAAAGTGATAATTTGCCTCATCATATTTTCCCATTCTAAAAAATATATTGCCTAAATAGGCCAAAGTTGGAGGTATTAGGGTAGGAAGATTATTTTTTTCTGCATAAGAGAGCGCTTTTTTCTGTGAAGTCATTGCAGCGGAATAATCTCCTTTAAAAAGTTGGGTTCTTCCAAGATTATTAAATAAAATGGGAATTAATTCCCCTGTATAACCATCATGAAGGGCAAGGTATGCTTGGTGGTAAATTTTCTCAGCCCGTTCATAATACCCTGTAATTTCTAAAATAGAACCTTGTAAAATAAGGGCTTTAAATTTATAGTGGTTTTCTGAATTTAAAAGAGGGTTTTTCAATAATTTTTCTAAAAAGCCAAGGGCCAGTTCATTTAAATAATTACTTTTTGCCTGAACGGCTGCATGGTATAAATATTCAGTAGATTTTAAAACATGATTAGCTAATTCATAATGATAGGCTAATTCCTGTAATCTTACTTCAATGTTATCTTTAAAATTTATCTCAATAGCTTCGGCAACAAGCAGATGTATTTGTTGTAATGTAGCAGGTAATTGTACATTATAAGCTGCTTCCCTGAGCAGGGCGTGTTGAAACAAGAATCTTCGTTTGCTTAGCGTCCGCCATATATTTTCTCTAATTCCTGCTTTTATTAAAATTTCAATAAAACTTATCTGTGTGGGTAAAATACCTGCATCGGCATGGAGTTTTTCCCAGACAATTTCTAAGATAGAGAGGTCAAATTCTCTACCAATGACGGCAGCAACTTTACATAATTCACGTAGTTCCGGATTTAGGCTATCAATACGGGTGGTCAGAAGATTACCAAGTTTTTCAGGAGTTACAATTTCTCCCGTGTTCAAAGTCCATTTTCCTTCATAAGTCGTGAGCCATTCTTTTTCTTTTAAAAATTCTACCATTTGTTCCAGATAGAATGGATTTCTGTTGGTAGTCACTTCAATGTAATCCAATAATGCTTCATTAGCTTCGCCCCCCAGGATGATATTTGTGAATTGGGCACATGTTTTTCTGCTTAAATTTTCAAGATGTATAAAAGTACTGGTAAAAGAAGTTGGCTGGAAGGGCAAAAAAGCTTTTATTTCTTTTGTTGCTTCAGTCCGCGTTGTAACCAATATCATTAAAGGATATTCATTTAAATAGCGGCATAGAGATACTAATAATTCATTGGAAGAAGGGTCCAGCCAGTGGGAATCTTCAACTTGCAACACCAATGGTTGCAATAATGATTCTGCCAGTATTATAGAAATAATGCCATCTTTTGCCATTTGATAACGGCTTTGTGGGGCTATTTCTTCCCAATCGGAAGGTGGATTATTTAGACCTAATAAGAAGCGAAAGGCAATATCAGATAGGTTTAATTTTTCTACTAGTTCATTCAATGCAGCAGGTGAACCGTTTATATTGGAAATAGCCTTTAGTTTATTTATCAACGATTTTAACTGTCTTTGATATTGGTAATGTCTATTAGAAAGGCCTCTGATGTTTTGGCTAAAATAGTGCCTTAAAAGATGAATAAAGGGGTTAAATGGTTTTTTTATGACAGCATCGCAAGGACAAAAAAAACAGTTTGCCAATCCATTTATAATGATTTCTTCTCTTAAATTTGCTGCCAACCTACTTTTTCCTACGCCTGGATCACCTGAAATAATAACAATTTGCCCTTTTTTAGAGGATATTAGTTTTTCAAATTGAATTTTCAAAGTATTCATTTCACTATCTCTTCCAATGAGAGGATATAGAAATTTTTGAAATCCTTCTGGCTTTTGTCCCTTTAATAGAAAGGTTTCAACAGGTTCATTAATACCTTTATAACTTATTTCTCCAGCAATTTCAAACAGGAAAAAGTCTGATTGTGCAATTTGTCTGTCCGTTCTTATTTCTCCCCATTGTCCCTGATTTAACATTCTTGCCGCAAGATTGACGAAATTACCCACCACACTATATTGTTGCATTGCTTTTCCCCCGATAAAACCAGTATACCCAGTTCCGTTGGTCACTGCTGCTTTCATTCGGATGCCAAAAGGAGCATACGTTTCTCTTAAATCTCTAAAGAGATTATAAATGCAGGTGAGTGCCCGCTCCAATTGATTTTCAGAAGCCAGAGGGACACCAAAAAAGGTAATCATCCATGGAATTTCTTCGCTGAAATCAAATTCTTTGCAATAACCGCCATATTCATTGACATGTTTGACTATTTTGTAAAGAAAATCAGAGAAAACTTGTTTGTCTTCAGAAACGGTAAAGCCTATAAAAATGGCAATGCAAGATCTAAACTCAGCTGAAGGAATATTTCGTGCGAAAACGGGAGAAAGAAATGGCGTATTGTCTGGTCGATGAAGTTGATTTGCGCGCAGAGGCTTTATTATCTCTGCTTTTAGTTTAATTTTTTTTAGTTCAGCTGATTGCCAGGTATAAAAATTTTCTTCGATTGGTTCTGCATGCAGCGCAATAGTTTCAAAATAATCTCTTATTCTTGATGTAAAAACGATTCCTTCCTCTTGAAATCTTGCTTTTTGTTGGCAAATAGCACTATTTCTGATAACCTCTCCGCTAAAAAAATAGGAGTAAGGATCTTTTCCAACGATACCCCAGGAGACTGCGCCAACGTCCAGGCCAATTTTTACACTTACCGATAAGGTTTTGTCTTTTGCTTTTTTTGTCCGGAAATAGGCATGAACTTTTTTAACAGCCGTTGAAAAAACATAAATATCAATGCTGGCGGTTGGAAAGATACCATAGAATGCATCACCTGCAAAATGGGGTATAAAGCCTCCATGGTTATATACGATATTCACAAGGGGTGAAAAAACGGCATTTAATAAATCTGAAACCTCTTCGGCTCCAGCCCCTGCATCTTGAAGTAAGGAGGCTGTTAGGGGAGTAAATCCAGTAAGATCTATGTACATTATCCAGGCATCCAGATCTCCTTGGAAATTTTCATTTTTAAATTCGTTCAGTATGAATTCCGGTACAATAATGCTCACAATAATATTATTGGTACAAAAGTAATGATTTTATTCACTTCTATCCTTTTCAGCATCCTTTCTCCCTTTAATTTAATCATTGGTCGATTTAGTGCATCTTTTTCCATTTTTTTTTTGGTCTTTTGTGGCAATATTGAAAAAACGCTAAAAACACTTTATGTTTCGAATTCATATCATTGTCCTTTTATTTTCCTCCAGCTTGCTTTTTGCTCAAAATGTAGCACCTAAACCAAAAAAAATAATGGAAGCTAAACGGGTTGAAGGGAAAATAGTAATTGATGGTAACCTGGATGAAAACGAATGGCAATCAGCTGTCGCTGCCGATAGTTTTGTTACTTTTCAGCCTGTTCCTGGTTTGAAAGCGTCAGAAGATGGACAAATACGCGTTTTATATGATAATGAAGGATTTTATATAGGCGCATTTCTAGCTGACAGTGATCCTGCATCTATTCCAAAACAGTTATCCCAGCGAGATGAAATTCAAAATACAGATTGGTTTGCTGTCATTTTAGATACTTACAAGGATGGAAACAATGGTCTTGGTTTTATCGTATCAGCAAGTGGTGTTCAGCTTGATGTAAAATATTCCGTTTATGGGGAAGATAGCGGTTGGGATGCTGTTTGGGAAAGTAAAGTGACTTTCACTGACAAAGGTTGGATTGTTGAAATGAAAATTCCCTATTCGGCCATCAGATTCCCTAAACAGGAAAACCAGGAATGGCATATTAACTTCCTTAGGCTTTATCAAAGGAAGCAGGAAAAATCATCCTGGAGTATAATTAATCCGCTAATTTCTGGTTTCCTCAATCAATCTGGTATTTTAACTGGAATAAAAAATATTTCCTCGCCCATACGTTTGCAGGCTACGCCATTTTTTGCAGTTTATGGACAACAGTTTACAAATAAGGCTACTGCTCAAAAAAATGTCTATGGTTCCTCATTTAATGGGGGTATGGACATTAAATATGGTATAAATGACGCTTTTACCTTAGACATGACTTTGATTCCTGATTTTGGGGAGGCCCAATCAGATAATCAAGTGCTCAATCTGACGCCTTTTGAAGTTAGATTTGATGAAAACAGACAGTTCTTTACAGAGGGAACCGAGTTATTTAACAAAGGGAATATTTTTTATTCTCGCAGAATAGGCGGGACGCCTTTGAACTACGGAAAAGCTTATGAAGGATTATTACCAGGAGAAAAAGTATTAAATAATCCTCAAAGAGGGAAAATAGTCAATGCGACAAAAATTTCAGGTCGTACCCCATCTGGCTTGGGTTTAGGCCTTTTTAATGCCACCTCATTAAAATCTTATGCTACAATTCAGCAAGTAAACGGGGAAGAAAGAAATGTTGAGACAGATCCTCTAACTAATTACAATATTTTTGTATTGGATCAAAATTTAAAAAATAATTCATATTTAAGTTTTATCAATACCACGGTTTATCGTTTTGGAGAAGACTATGATGCAAATGTTTCAGCTATTGAATTTGATTTAAGGACAAAAGACAATGCCTATTCATTGAGTGGCAATGGCGCTCTTTCCCAAAAATATTTCCTCGATAAGGCAGATTTTGGGCATACTTATTCTTTTAAATTAGCTAAAAATGGGGGTGCATTTACTTTTGATATTGCTTACAACGAAGAAAGTAATACTTACGACCCGAAAGACCTTGGATTTTTATTTAATAATAATGAGAGAAGCCTTCAAGGGGAGTTGAACTATAAAGTATTAAAGCCCTGGAGTATATTTAACAGGTATGGTGCAGGTGCAGAATGGCGATATATGAGGTTATATAAACCTTTTGTTTTCAACGATGCAGGTGGCGATATTTATATATGGGGGCAAACCAAAAAATTTTGGCAACTAAATGCCTGGGTTTCTCTTGAACCATGGGCAACTTTTGACTATTTTGAACCCAGAACAGTGGGACGTTATTACCGATTTCCAACCAATAGAGGCTTGGGGATGTATATTACAACGGATAGTCGCAAGCAAATATTAATAGAAACAAATCTGAGATACAGATATTTTAATGAAGAAAACAGAAACACATTTAGATGGTCTATAGAACCTCGCTGGAGAGTGAGTGATCAATTTAATTTTTCTTTTTCCACTGCTATAAATTACTTTTCAAATGATGTGGGTTTTGTAAATAAAGTTTGGAATAATGCCAATAATCAAGATATAATTTTTGGAATTAGAGATATCTCTACCGTTGAAAATGTTTTATTCGCGGCATATAATTTTACCTCAACGATGTCTTTAACTTTCAGAATGAGGCATTATTGGTCCAAAGTTTTTTATGATAAATATGCGGCGCTTAATTTAAATGGAACTTTATCTCCAACTGATTATAAGGGTAATCACAATACAAATTTTAATGCCTTTAATATTGATATGATTTACAGATGGCGGTTTGCCCCAGGCAGTGATCTATATGTTGTCTGGAAAAATAGCATCTTAGAAAATCAGAGAAGAGCTGACGTTGATTACTTCTCAAATCTGGATGGATTATTTAATAATCCCCAACGCAATATTCTTTCCTTAAAAATGATTTATTTCTTAGATTATAATAGTACTTTCAGGAATAAATCATAGCTATCATGGAAAAGTTTACCATTGATGAAGATATAAGAAAGGCAGAGACTTTGCCTGCCTCATTTTATAAAGAAAAAGAATGGTTTGAAATTACCATTCCTAAAATTTGGGAAAAAAGCTGGATTTTTATTAGCGATAATACCAGTCAGACAATAGCGGGTACCTTGACACCTCTGGTTTTATTGCCTGAGGTTTTAGATGAGCCCATTGTCCTGTCGACAGCTTTAGATGGAAAGGTGCATTGCTTGTCCAATGTTTGCACACATAGGGGTAAAGTAATTGTAACAGAAACATGTTCTGACCAGCGCCTCCTTCGTTGTGGTTATCATGGGCGATGTTTCAGGTTAGATGGCACCTTTAAGAGTATGCCCGAATTTGAACAAACAGAAAATTTTCCAACAAAAAAAGATCATTTAAAACAACTACCATTAGCCACTTTTTTCCCGTTGTATTTTACTTCAATAAATCCACTTGCCCCTTTTGCCACTTTTATTCAACCTATGTTGGAAAGAGTGTCGTTCTTACCCTTAAATACCTTAACTTTTGATCCTGACACTTCACGAGATTTTGAAGTCAAGGCACATTGGGCATTATATGTTGATAATTATCTGGAAGGTTTTCATATTCCTTTTGTACATCCTGATTTAAATCAGGCAATTGAATTTGATAAATATGAATATCATCTATTTGAATGGGGAAATTTACAAATAGGCATCGCAGCAGATGATGAGCCACATTTTAATTGTCCAATGGGTCATGTGGACGAGGGCAAAAAAATATATGCCTTTTATTTTTGGATTTTCCCTAATTTAATGTTTAATTTTTACCCTTGGGGATTATCCTTAAATGTGGTTGAACCTAAAGGGCATCAAATAACAATAGTTAAATTCCGCTCTTATTATTTTGAGGGTACATCTTTTGACAGAGAAAAAAATCAATTGGATACCACAGAATTTGAGGACGAGGAAGTAGTGGAATCTGTTCAACAAGGTGTTCAGGGAAGATGCTATGAAAGGGGTAGATATTCAGTAAGTATGGAGGCAAATGTTCATCATTTTCATAGATTAATGGCTAACCTATTGAATACAACAAAAGCATAGAAATTTAAGCTATTTGATTATAAGTTTAATAATTCTTCTGTTAAATAAAGCACATTTTAATTAACTTGCACTTTTATTTTTAGCTATAGAAAAAATATAGGACTCAGATGCAAAGAATGCTATTCTTCCCTTTTATTTTACTTTGTTTATCGGTTAGTTTACTTCAAGCTCAAACCTCTTTAGGTGGAAAAGTATCCGATGAGGAGTCTAAAGAGTCGATCTCTTTCGGAACGATTGCCATATTCAAAAATGGGGTTTTAGTTAGGGGCACAGAGACAGATGTTGAGGGAAATTATAATTTTCCAGATATGGATCCCGGGCTTTATGATGTGGAAGCTAGCTATGTTGGATATCAGTCAAGACGGGTTACAGGTGTAAAAGTATTGGCTGGTAAAGCAACGAAATTAGACATACAACTTGGTTCTGACGGAGGGGTAGTGCTGCAGGAAATAACCATTGTGGAATATAAAGTACCACTTATTGAACAAGATAATACCACATCAGGGTCAGTCATTACGAGTGATCAAATACGTTCATTACCTACCAGAAATATTAACGCACTAGCTGCTACTACCTCAGGATTAGCTACTGCTGATGAGGGGAAGGCCATAACTATTAGGGGCTCCCGTTCCGATGCAACCAACTATTATGTTGATGGTATCAGGATTCAGGGCAATCTCATTCCTGAATCAGAAATTGATCAGTTGCAGGTTATTACAGGCGGTATAGAAGCTCAATATGGGGATGTAACAGGGGGTATTATTTCAATAACAACAAAAGGTCCGTCGAATAAATTTACTGGTGGAGTAGAAGTTGAATCTTCAAAATATCTTGATCCTTACAGCAACAGTTTAATAGGAGTAAATCTCAGTGGACCCATCGTAAAAAATAAAAAAGGTCAATCGATTTTGGGTTATCGTTTTTCAGGTAGATACACGCATCAATATGAAGATAATCCTCCGGCAACTTCTATTTTTAGAGTAAAGGAAGATAAATTGGCTGAATTAGAGGCTAATCCGGTTACTGCACTAGGTTCAAGTTTCATCATCAGTGCTGATAATTTATTGGCTGACGATGTAGATATTTTGAAAGCAAGGAATAATGAAACAAACGAAAGACTTGATTTAACGGGTAAAATTGATGCCAGATTAGGGGAGTCAATTGATATGACTCTTACAGGGGCGCTTACTGACTCTAAAAACCAGTTTACGCCTGGAGGATGGGGCGTTTTAAATAGTAAAAACAATCCATTTAGTATAGGAAAATCTTATAGGGCAAATTTTAGAATAAGACAAAGATTTGGTTCTAATGGTGGCGCAGATGGTCAAAAGGGTGCCATACAAAATGCTTCCTACACCTTGCAAGGTGGCTACGAAAAAACAACAGGAGAACAAGCTGATCAAAGACATGGGTTTAATTATTTTGATTATGGTTATGTCGGAAAATTTGACCTGGAATGGGTGCCTACTTTTGCCCTTGCTTTTGATCCAGCCTCCCAAAGTGCCGTCATGCAACATACAGATTACAGACAGGTACTTCGGAAATACACAGCTGGCGACCGAAATCCTGTGCTTTCAAATTATAATAATGCATTGGATATTAAACAGGGAGAAGGTATTAATACACAAGTGGGAAAATATATCCTGTCTAACTTTTTTAACAGCCAAAGTTTACTTTCAATGGGCAATTTTATTGCCCCAAACGGTTTTATTTCGCCAGTTTATAATAATTCATGGGGATTTCATACCAATGTAGGCTGGGTGTATAATACCGCTGGAAGGTCAACGAATGATGTTTATTCCTTTAGTGCAAGAACCAATTTTGACTGGATACCTGGCAGTTCAAAAAATGGCAGGCATAATATACAAGTAGGCTTTATTTATGAGGAGCGTTTAAATAGGAGTTATTCCGTTATTCCAAGAGGACTTTGGGACATAGCAAGACAGCAGGCAAATAACCATATTCAAGGTATTGCGCCTAATGCGGATACCATCGGGTATATTGATTTACCAAATTTTCCAAAGACTCCGGTAAGAGCTCTTTCTATTGTGAATAGTGAGGATAATAAGTTTTATAAATCGATAAGAGAAGAATTAGGATTGCCACTCACTACTTTCGTAAATGTAGATGGTTTAGATCCAGACCAATTGAGGTTAGATATGTTTTCGGCGAAGGAATTAAATGATCAAGGCGCTATTAGTTATTTTGGACATGACTATTTAGGCCGTCCCTTTGACGGTACTTTTGAAGATTTTTTTAAAACAGTTGACGCCAATGGTGTTAGAACTTTTCCTGTAGCACCAAATAGGCCTATTTATTCTGCAGCTTATATCCAAGATAAATTTACTTTTCGGGATATTATTTTTCGTTTAGGTGTTCGTATGGACAGATACGATGCCAATACCAGAGTACTTAAAGACCCTTATTCCTTATATGATATCATGGAAGCGTCGGAATTCCATACTTTACCTGAAACAAAATCGGAAAAACCAGGAAGTATTGGTGACGACTACAAAGTTTACCTAAATGATAGTGGTACTGATGTTCTTGCTTACAGAGACGGTGACCAATGGTACAGATCTAATGGAAACCCAGTCAATAGTCCAATCGATATATTCTCTGGAGGACTGGTATTTCCAAAATATAAAGACCCTCGTGCGCAAAGTATCAATAATTATATAAAGGACAGAGAATTTGATCCATCCGTTTCTTTTAAAGATTATGAAGTACAAGTTAATTTTATGCCCCGTTTGGCTTTTTCATTTCCAATTTCTGATGACGCTAACTTTTTCGCACATTATGACGTGCTTATCCAGCGTCCACCCTCCAATACACTGGCAACAGCTTTAGATTATTTTTATTTTACTGATTTTCCATCGGTCATTCGGAATAACCCTGACTTAAGGCCAGAAAGAACCATAGATTACGAAGTAGGTTTCCAGCAAAAATTATCAGCAACTTCAAAGTTGAAAATAGCCGCTTATTACAAAGAGTTGAGAGATATGATTCAGCAAAGAACCTATTTCCCTGTTCCAATAGTAAACCAATATACAACTTATGGGAATTTAGATTTTGGAACAGTTAAAGGATTTTCATTTGAGTACGAACTTCGTAGAACTGGGAATTTATCTTTAGTAACAAATTATACCCTTCAATTTGCTGATGGAACTGGATCAGATGCAAATTCTCAACGAGGATTGACAAGCAGGGGTAATTTACGGACCTTATTCCCATTAAATTTTGATGAGCGCCATCGTGTAAATATGAATTTAGATTATAGGTATGGTGGGGGTAAATTTTATAATGGACCGAATTTGTTTGGTGCCGATATATTGGCAAATACAGGTTTAAGCCTCCAAGCCATTGCAGTTTCAGGCAGACCTTATACGGCAACGATCACACCTTTAGAACTGGGGGGAGCACAAACTGCAGGTTCTATAAATGGATCTAGAAAACCATGGAACTATACGCTAAATTTAAGAGTTGATAAAATAGTTCAGGTAAGTAAAGGTTTAAATTTGAATATATATTGTAGAGTTTCAAACCTATTGAATCAACAAAATATCTTAAATGTTTATTCTTCTACTGGTTCGCCAAAGGATGATGGATTTCTTGCCTCTTCTAATGGGCAGGATAAATTGACGAATATAGTAAACTCAAATCGATTGGTTGATGCATATCTTGCCTCTTATCAATGGGCTTTGTTGAATCCTGGATTATTCAGCTTGCCAAGAAGAATATTTGCAGGAGTGATTATGGATTTTTAAAGTGAAATTATGAGTAGGATGTTAAATAAAGGGATCATTAGAATTTTTTCTTTTTTCGTATTGCTGGGCTTCATGTTTTCTTCCGTTTCATTGGTTGCCAGAGACAATCCATTGCTAAAAGAAAGAAGGGGCAATTCAACAGTAAAACTTCGCTTTGCCGAAAATTGTAATAATGCGGTAGCACAAATTGATCAGGCCATTAATAATGTTAGAGCTCGATTAACGACGGGTGGTGACGTATGGTGGGACAGCAACGATGGCAGATATATTGTGCCTAAAGTTCCTGCCGGATTACCGGAAGTTTCCTCCATTTTTGCCGGAGCAGTTTGGCTTGGTGGTGTCGACCCCGCGGGAAATTTAAAAGTGGCTGCGCAAACTTATGGAAGGAGTTCGGGTGATTTTGATTTTTGGCCTGGCCCTCTGAATCCGGAAACTGGCAAGACCAACCAAACGATTTGTTCCAGGTGGGATCGCTTTTTCACCGTTAAAGGGGAAAATATCAGGGAGCATATTAGAAAATTTCAACAAGCACAGAAAAGTGGTACTTCATACGACCCCGATGATATACCCAGGGATATAAAAGGTTGGCCGGCCCGTGGGAATGAATTTTTCTTCGAAATACATAATTTTGAACTACCCAATACTTCTCAGGGCCTCGCTGCTTTTTGGGATCAGGATGGGGATGGTTTATATAATCCAGATAGAGGAGACTTTCCTGTTATTGAAATAAGAGGTTGTGTAACAAAACCTCAATTTCCTGATGAGATGATATTTTGGGTCTATAATGATGCTGGAAATATTCACTCAGAATCAAGGGGAGATCCTATTCAAATGGAAGTACAGGTTCAGGCATTTTCTTATGCTACCAATGATGAAATCAATGACATGACTTTTCAACGGTATAAACTTATTAATCGTGCCGTAGAAAGTATTGATTCTATGTTTTTTGCTATGTGGGTTGACGCTGATCTTGGTTGCTTTACCGATGATTATGTTGGTAGTGATGTTTCCAGAAGTCTTGGCTATATGTATAACGAAGACGCGTTAGATGGTCAGACAGGTTGTGCATGCCCACAAGGTGTAAATACCTATTGCGATGAAGTACCCATTTTAGGGGTAGATTATTTTAGAGGTCCATTAGATGAAAACGGGGAGGAAATAGGCATGTCTTCTTTTACCTATTATAATAATGGGGGAGTGGGAAGTCCTGCGCCTGGTACAACGGACCCAGCTACTGCTCAGGAATATTTTAATTATTTGTCGGGTTCGTGGAGAGATGGAAGTCCATTTACTTTTGGAGATGATGCTTATCAGGATGGAGCAAAAGTAAAATATGCCTTTTCGGACGCGCCTAATAATTCAAGAGGCTGGTCTATGTGTACGGCCAATATGCCTTTTGGTGACCGTCGTACGATTCAGGCGTCCGGACCTTTCCGTCTGGATCCAGGTGCAGTCAATGAACTTATCATTGGCGTAGTTTGGGTGGCAGATCAAACTTATCCCTGTCCTGATATTTCAAAATTACTGGAAGCAGATGATATTGCGCAGGCATTATTTGACAACTGCTTTGAAATAACAGATGGCCCTGATGCACCCGATGTTGATTTTATAGAATTAGATAGAGAAATTATTGCCGTTTTTACAAACGATTCGATTACTTCTAATAATGCTTTTGAAGGGTATGCTCAGCGTGGTTTACAAATTCCAACGGGTGCAAAAGATAGTTTATATAAATTTGAAGGGTATAAATTATACCAGCTTTCAAATTCTTCGGTTACGGTCGCAGACTTAGAAAACCCGGATAAATCTCGTTTAATTTACCAGGTAGATTTAAAGAATGAGGTGAATAGAATTTTTAACTGGAAAACGATTGATAATCCAACAGGAGTGGAATATTACGTGCCTGAATTAAAAGTGGAAAGTGGAAATAATGGCATTCAGCATACTTTCCGTATAAAGGAAGATCAGTTCTCTGAGGGCGATCGCAGATTAATTAATCATAAGAAATATTATTTTGTAGCGGTTGCCTACGCACATAATAATTATAGGGTATTTGACCCTAAGGCCGTATTGGGGCAGAGAAAACCTTATCTGGAGGGAAGAAAAAATATTGGGGATGGTAGAAATCCATTTTATACGGTCTTACCTCATCCAACAACGGACAAGATATTAAATGCAGGATATGGGGAAGGAACGGTAATAACACGCATATCAGGGGCGGGTACGGGTGACAATTTTCTTGATATTTCTTCGGAAACTAGGACGGCCATGCTAGGTACTTCCTTCTCAGGTCAAATCACCTATCTGCCAGGAAGGGCACCAATTCAGGTGAAAATTTTTAATCCATTGGATGTAAAGGATGGTCAATTTGAACTCAAGTTCAAGGATAAAAATGAGACAAATGGTGTTTTGGAAGCTCCTGTTACCTGGGAATTAAAAAATCTAAGGGATCCAAATAGTCCGGTCATTAAATCTGAAAGACCTATTGAAGATTTGAACGAACAAATAATCAGAGCCTTTGGTTTTTCTATAACAATAGGTCAGGTATCAGAACCAGGTAGTTTGAAGGACGCTAAAAACGGCTCAATCGGTATAGAACTCTCCTATAAAGACAAAAATGGCCCGCAATGGCTTGGTGCTATTAATGATGGATTTAGCGC
>Ga0209088_10000073_pt1 | contig 74587 bp, 80 predicted proteins | sample S_140625_EF_Meta_FD_187324 | JGI IMG/M metagenome (GOLD analysis project Ga0209088, IMG submission 187324) | Freshwater microbial communities from Lake Simoncouche, Canada to study carbon cycling - S_140625_EF_MetaG (SPAdes) (version 2) | ecosystem: Environmental > Aquatic > Freshwater > Lake ... | reverse complement strand
GTTAATCTTTCTACTGGAAAGATTATCGACGGTAAGGGAGCGTCATTTCGGTGTTACTCCGCGTCCATGGAAGCCATGTACCCTGCTTTGCGTAGGCAACGTGAGCACAACACTAACCTGTTGCGTTACAAGTATCCTACCTTTGAGGGCATGGTTGGCTTGATTGAGCGGTCTCTGCCGGTGCATGCGCGCTACATTCGCATTCATATTGGCGGTGACTTCTTCAATCAAATCTACTTTGACGCTTGGATTGAGACCGCCAAAAGAAATCCTGGGATTATCTTTTACGCCTACACCAAGAGTTTGAACTTCTGGGTAGCTAGGCTCAACGATATCCCGAATAACTTCAGGCTGACTGCTAGCCGAGGCGGCTATTGGGACCACCTCATTGATGCGCATAATCTACGCTCTGCAGAAGTTGTGTTCAGTGAATCGGAAGCAAACATACGTGGACTAGAAATAGACCACGACGACAGCCATGCTTACGGAAACGACCCCAAGTCGTTTGCCCTACTACTTCACGGCACACAGCCAAAAGGCAGCAAAGCAGCAGAATCGCTATCGTCACTACGGAAAGCTGGGTTCAACGGCTATTCCAACAAAAAGAAAGAGGTACACCTTGGAGTTTAATTCAATTCCAGACCCAGTAAGCACACCAAACAATCTTGATCGTGAGCATGTCCTCCGTAAGTTCTCGGACGTCGGATGGCATGTTAACGGCAAGTTCTATTACACTCCTACAAAGGGTGTAGGGTTATCGTATCCAGTTGAGTATCAAGCCCTCATTGACCCATGGGGCGCAACACGAGAAGACCAGGTGGTTAACTTCTCAATCGACATACCAAATCAGTTGGCAGAAGAACTACTGACTCCAGTTCGAGATGCCGCTAGGCAAGTCATTCATGGCGACCTTAGTAAAGCTGAGTTAGCAGGTTGAATCACACGCTGCCCCGGGGTTCTATCCCCCAGGGTGGCACTTAACAGAAAGGAAACATGAAACTATTCTTAACATTACTACTCGCAGGCCACACGTTACTTGCACAAGAGATTGTCATATCAGCTAACCCTGATCTGCTTTATTCAACTGCAAATGATTATGGCCCTTGGGGCGCGCCAGAGTTCCTTAATTCGCCTAACAACGATTACGGTCCTCTTGGAAGCCCTGAGTTCATAAGTAGCGTAACGAATGAATATGGCTTTGGTGTAACTGCAACTGAGCTTCAGTTGTTTACCCCAAACTCAATTACGCCGCTTGAATTAGATATTCTAAATACGCCCTAGTTTATTTAGGTTGGCCCTTCGCTGCGCACAAGCACCACATGTTTTGATGCTTGTGCCAGCGATGCGGTCAATTACTCCCGCTATCGGTTGCGCAATCGCGCTAACCGCATCCCCCAAACCAAACTCTTCGCACCACTTGCCCCTCTCACCAGGCAAAATCTTATCGCAGATTTGATCTTGTATCAGTTGCCCAAGACTCGACGGCACCTCAAAGCCCTTAGATGCCCTCTTGTTTACTGCTGTGGCAATTAGATTTTGATACGTGTTTTCTAACATTACTTCTTTTGTAAGAGGATCAGTAAATTCCCAACCGTTTGGCGGTGCTAACGCTAATGTTTTAAGTCTCATTATGTGGGTATCTTGACATGTTTTGTTCAAGACTCAAGCTTGTGTATGGATGATTTTGATGAAGTTGATGAGCTTTTTCGCGATGACGAAGACGATGATGTCGTTCCCGAAAAGATTTTGCTCAACGGAGCTACTGATGTTGGAACTCTTCTGCTTCGATATTTCCTAAGCGCAGCCATTGCCGACAATAACGGCGTACTAAACATAAGCCGCAAAGCACTAGCCGAAATAGCTGCCAAGTGTGATACCCATAAGTCCTTTGAGATCTGGACTTCAGCAGATTTTAACCAAGACGGCGTTGAGTTAAGAGTTAACTGGGTCGACTAATCTTAATCCACGTTACGAGGGCCAAGCTCTCGAGTCATTTGCTTCCGCTCGCTTGCCTTATCCCAAAGCTCATATTTATTTAAGACAAGTACGTCTGCAAGCTTGTTCGCTTTGCCAGTAAGCCGAGTGATTTCGTTCTGGACATCACCTGCCCCTCGAGAGGGCAGTTCCTTCACCCATTCCGGATCTCGAAGTCTTTCTCTTAGAACCCTTGCTCTCTCCATTACCCAATCATCACGTTGCTCGTCGTTAAGCGTAATCCCCCTCACCCTTACAATTCTATCTGGCATCGATACCCAAGCGCGTTGCTTGGCTAGCTCAGACCACAAAGGATCTGGATTATCTCGGTACCTCAAAACAATATCCGCATAGTTGAACAAAGCCTGCTTCGCCCTATCCCAATTATCTTTAGGAACCGAAGCACCGTCTGAGAGCATTGGCTCCCCAAGAACGTTGGTCATTGGCTTGTTAAAGTTCCGCAAGAACGGGATGTTTCCAAGAGCCATCGCCATCACGCCGGTCGCACTATGGACATTTCCAAACTTATCAGTCTTCTCAGGGAAGATCTTTCTATCCGCTTCAGTCAACAAGTTGCCAAAAGCCAAGGAGCTGCCCGTCTTCATCAGGAAGCCAACAGCCTTTCTATCCCATGTTGCGCTCTCCAAGTTACTTAAATCGCTAAGAGTTTTCACTCCACCAAGGAAGGGAACATCCAAAACGCCGGCACCAAACGATTTGAAGGCGGCCAATGTAAATTGCATCGCCACCTCGCTAGACGCCGCTTGGTCAGGTTTCTCGTACTTCGAGTAATCGCTCATGTATCCCAAAGCCTTAAAGACAAGGTAGGTTGGCGACCAGTTCGGATTCTTGAACCAAAAGTTACCAATCTTAATGCTATCCGCTTGCCACTTACCGCTATCAATTAAAGCTTGTTTGTAAGCAAAGTCAGTTGGTCCTCGACCAGAGAAATCAATAAAGTGTTCTTTCTCCTCTTTGTCGTCGTCACACATTCTCCCAATAATTGCGGCAATACCCGCGGCAAGCGCCACCATCCCAAAGATTCCACTGCCCAGCTCCATTGCTTTCATGTCGCTCGGTTTTGTCCTTTTGCCCTCCCCGTAAACGGTCACCGTATCGCTCCCACTCTTGAGCAACCCGTAACCCACCCAGTTCAACCAGTTCTGATAGACCGACGTTACGATTCCGTAGAAAGGCTGAACTAGCTTTGCTGCAAGGTGTTCGTTTGACCACCCTTCTAACAGCTTCGAAAGCTTCCCAAGAACACCGATAGGCTTGTTTGTATTTGCCATCACGGTACCTAGGAAGAACGCGTCTTCTGTAATTGCCCCGACCATTCTATCAATAGCTACCTTCTCTGACTGACTGCCCTTATTCCATACCCTGTTCCAATAAGAATTATTAACTCCTCTATTCCTTCTCATTCTCAAATACAATTCCTGCCTAAAGTCTAGCGTCCCGGGCTTTAGCCTTTCACCCCGCTCTTGCCTTGCCTCTGCTTCCAACTCTTGAACAATCCCAGGGCCTTCAAACCCATTAGGCAGGTACTCGTTTCTGCCAGCAATCTGTCGGCCTAGCTGTAAGACATTCTTTAGATCAGTAGACAATAGCATATCAGCTTTCGGGGCTAATCCTTGATAGTTGTTTTGCAAATCCTTAACCACATCTTCGGCAGCCAAAGCTGCACATATTTCCGTGTAGAATGTGGTGGTTCCCAAATCCAGAGAGTTATACAACCTGGATATCAGCACTCCCAAGCCTGTCGGGCTAACCTGAATAACCGGAGTTGTTTCAGGATAGGCTGGTGCTCGAACTGTGCCAACTCCCGCAACCTTGGCCGCGCCACGCACCAACTTAAATGTCTTATCCCATACACCCTTTGAGATCGCAATCTTGGGCCAAATCCCCTTTCGGTTCCATCCAAACCAAAGTTCAGCCATCCCGCTAATCCATCGGCCAAACGATGATTCCGCGTTAATCCTAACACCCCCTTCAGCCATAATCTCTGGCAAGGGCCTACCCGAAATACGGGAAGCAAGAGTCTTGCCAGGAGCTAAGGCTTTTCCAGCGCTGTCTCCGGTCGCAAGCAAATCAACAACCTCGACAAAAGCTGTGTTCAAAGCCCTAGGCAAGGCCTTGTAAACTGCTTTCGTTGAGGAAAAGCTTTTCTCTTTGGCTGCCCTCATCCCAAGGATTGAGACAAGATTAAGAGTATTCCCGATAGGTGAGAGCAAGTTTACGGAAATGGTTTTTACACCCTGAAGAATGTTTGTATAGAATTGCCCAACAAAAGCCTCAAGCACTGTTACCCCGGAGTCTTTCTTTATCTCGTCGAGAATATCCAACGTCTTGGTAGCTGCGCTCCTTGAGTTTGGTCCGTTCGGGTCGTTGACAATTTCTTCTGCTAGCTCACGGATTTTCTCTGCCGACTGCTTACTGATCGACCAATCTTCGTTCTGAAGTTTGAGCTTCTTAGCGATAAACTTGTAAATGTCCTCGTCCGTCAAATTCCCCGTCAGCGCCAGCTTAACAATACTGCCAGCGTTTTCTTTTATCACCCTTGTTGCTTTGTTATCCGCCTTTCCAAATAGGCGCTGCATCGACTTCTGAAACTCTTCCTTAGCAAGTGTCTCAAGTTCTTCCGACACTTTCGTCAACACACGATTCAGTGTTTCTGGCTTAACCTCTATTCCGCTAACCCGAAGTTCTTTGGTCAACTCCGCAAGGACTTCAGCTTTTCTGCCAGCAAGCAGATACCGTCTATTAAAGACAAAGTCTTTAAAGTTAAACGCTGGTGTCGTCATGAAAGCCCGAATGTCTGATTTTGTAAACGGCTCGTCCATTGCTTCAGACATGGCCTGCATAATCTTTGGGTAGCTGCCCTCGTCCACCGACTCAGCCAATTGACGATTAACAATGTCGATTGCCTGGCCAAGAGATTCCCACGAGTTCATGGCGTCCCTAAATCGCTTGAGGGAGAGAAGCTTCCTTTGCTCTTGGCTGAGTCGGCTTCGTGTAAGGATTAACTGCCCCTCCGCTTTAAGTTGAATTCGTTCTTTAAGAATCCTTCGTATAATCCCAACAGCAGTTTCGTGAGGCAAAAGCCTTTCCTTGTCTTTATTAGCCAAGGCTTTCTCAAAGTTCTGAACAAACCCGTTTATGACATTATCGAGGATTGCTCTGCTAGCCCTAGATACAGCTTGCCCAGGCTTAGCGGAACCAACGCCAGCCAAATCGTTCTGGTCATCCAAAAGTTTTGTGTTTCCAAAACGTTTCCAAAGATGGTTTCGGTATTCCCCCGTAGTTTTCTCAGACTCTTCGTCTAGAACGTCCTGAGCTTTCTCAATATTCTCCAACATCTTCTCTTTTGATACACCAAGTTCACTCGCTGCCTGGTCTAGTGTCCCTGTCCCCTTTTGGAGGAGAGCTGCAGTACCTTCGGCAATTGTTGCGGAGAGCTGCCGTTGTTTTTCCTGCGTTTCCTCGGCACCCTTGAGCAACGCTATCATTTCCTTGGCAGTCTTTATCTGCTGATCCAAGACAGTTGATAACGTGTTTGTGCTCATCCTCTGCCACTCGGCCGACGTGGAAGAGATGTATTTGGCCTTAAGCAGCAACTGTGCCCACACTCCGTTGTTTGCGGCCTCGTCGATGAGGCTACCCAGTTTCTGTACGTCAGGAGAGTCAAACACTTTGCCAAGAGCTTTTTCGATGGCCTCGTCACCAGCCATTTTACCCTTTTGAATATCTGCCGCGAATAACCCAACCTGCCGAAGCCTTTCCACCTGCTTGGCATTCGTTGCAAACCACATCCACCCAGCCGCACCAATCCTTGTGTAACCACCAAACGCCCTCAAGCCTTGAGCCAAAGATGTACCGATATCAGCCTGCTTCTTTGCAATACCAAACTGCAAGGCGCGAAGCTCTTCAGACCTTGTTGGATTTGCTTTCGCAGCTTTTTCCAGCTGCTGAATCAAGATTGTGTTTAAGATAACGATATTATCAAAGTGAGTAGTTGTACCATCTTTGATGGCCCTGAGATCATCGTCTCGAACCTCAATATCGGGGCTGAGCAATGCATTTGCCGCAAGCTCCGCACCGCCAACCCTTTGAATGAGTTGAATCATTTCCTCGGCCCTCAACGGCTGGGTGCGAACAGAGTATTTGAAATCCCGAAGTGCCGAAGCACTTTTAATCTCTTCGCCAAGTCTTGTATCTGCAGACAGTTGACCCGCAAAGCCCTGGGTTTTGCTTCTGCCTTCTTTCCTGCGCGCTTCCGACATACCGCTAAGGGCTTGCTCACGCTCTTCACCGCTCCTCACGCTTCCCGACCCGGAGTAAGAGTCATTTCTGTTTTCGACAAGGCGGATAGTTCCCGAGTCTAAGTCATTTTTAAGCCTAAAAACTAACAACCCAGTCTTCTTATAGACTTGGCCTCTGTAGTTATCACCTCGAGCCACCATCTTTGCTGCAATACGACTCAAAGCCCCATACCTTGACGTCGATCCGGTTGTGTCCATCAAGATGTTGTCGATATAGAATTTAAAGGTTTTAAAGACTTTCTCTTTTGCCGACTTTGCGTCTTTCTTGAGCCCCTGCTCATCTCTCCCAGGGTTATCGTAAGATTGAACAGCTTCCCCCTTACCAAGGCGGTTTGTTGCTTTCCCGGTCTGGCTTATTTCCGTGTACTCAAGTTCCTGATTTCCGCGTTTGGGCAGACTTCCAAGATCAATAGCGTTGGGGAAATAAAATATGGGAACTTTCTTAAACCCTCCGGGCAACGAGACAACTGGCGGGATTTTAATGGTAATGGTTGTTCCGTTACGAATCCCTGTTTCCGCCCCGTAATCGTTGTTCCTTGTGACCACGGGGAATTCTTCTTCTTGCTCAGACTGCAAACTCTGGGGCGTACTTTGTACTGTCGTCAAAACACCATTTTTCACAGTCCGTGCGTCGATCTCGCAAAGGGGCGCCACTAGCGACAAATCTGTTCTGCTTTTTCCATCCTGGAACGACCCAAATACCCAATCTGTAATTTCTCCGTAGCTGTACCCGTGTTCGTCTTGGCTAACCGTAACCTTTTGGTTGACCTTATCGATAGTTACTTTGATTTTAGTTTTGTCGCTACCTGCATCCCGGAACTTATAGAAGATTTCGTTGACCGCTTGAACCACATCCCACGGAGTAGCCGTCGATACAGCGTTGAAGAGCTCGTCCCTGGCAAGCGCATCGACATTGTAGTTACCCTTGTAAGCGAATAGATCGCCCTCAAAGCTGACCACGCCAGACCCAACAAATTCACCATCTCTGTCCACAAGCCTTACCCCCTGAGGAGCCCTGTCCTTGAAGACCATCTGGGGGAATGTGACGTGATCTCTGTTCTTAATGATCTTAAGAGCTAACTCCTCAAGGTTATTTGTTGTGCCAGATCCAGGGAATTTAATGATGTCTCCAGGCTTAGGGACGTAATCCGCTGGCAGTTTATTGTAAGAAAGCATCTCGGCCTTGGTGATTCCGTTCCTCGACGCAAGCTCAAGGGCGGTAAGTGTCTCGGGCTCCTCAAAGAAGTTCGGGACTTCTACGCTCTTTGATGTCCCTGGAATAATGAGCGTCGAACCTGCCACCGCCTTACCCATCACCAATGTATTTGCTGCCTTCAGATCCGCTACTGATACCCCGTTCTTCGCAGCAATATCCGCTAACACTTCGTCAGAAGTTCTCTGCCTTCCCTCGGGAACAACGTATTCTTTTTCTGCAACCGGTACGTCGATAGTTTTAGCTTTTGAAGCTTGGAACAAGAAGTTTTGAGACACGTCTCTCATCGGCCCAGTGGCACTCTGTTTGTTGCCACGGTTGACAACCGACATGCTTTTCGGAGTAGCCTGTGCCAAGGCAAGCTCTTGAAGTTTCCTTAACCCTTGGTTGTTAACCTTGCCATTGCTGATCGTCCACAACCCGAATTCTTTCGCAATTCGAACGACGTCTGGATCGACTAGGCTAGCTCCGTTCTCAAATTTATATGCTAGGTAAGCTTCTGCTTCGTTACGAACGATATGGTCAAAACCCTTTTGCGAATCACGCCCACGCTGAATAGCCTGCAACAACAGATCCATCCTTCTGTTGTAAAGGGCCGAGCGAACCTCAGCCTGACTGAAGCTAATTGGATCCTCATCTAGCTTCTCCTGCTTCGTCTCTAATACCTTTTCTGTCTTTGTTGGGATGGCCTTTCCGTACCACTTCCCCTTGTAGTAAATGTCTCCGAACTCACCGAGCCTTCTAATCGCTTCCTGAACAGCCTCATCAGCCGTCCTCGCCCTTACATACACCTTCCGAGACTTTGAATTTGCGTTGGTCAAAGTCCCAGATTTAGTACCCCCGTACCGTTTACCCTTATACAACTTCGAAGGTGTTGTCCCCAAACTTTTCGACGTGAAGTCAGGACTCTCGGGGGTTAGCTGGAATTCCCACATATACCTGCCCCGCTCATCACGAGCTGGCTCGTTTTTAAAGAGAGCAGAGTTCTTGACTCGCATCCCTGTGATAACAGGTTTTGCTAGTAGTTCTTTCTCTCGCTCCTCAAGCTTCAGTTCTACCCGCTTAACGAATTCCAGGTCAGGCGCAACCGGTAGAATTGTGCGGATTGATACTCTTTCCCGCCCCTGGAATCGAGTAATGACAAGCCCGTTTACCTTGTCATAGAAAGCCGAAGCAGCGTACTCGCTGTGAAGGTTCGGGACGCTCGCACCGTTCACAAAGACTGGCAATCTAAAGTCACCATTCGTATTTTGGTTTGAGTTAAATCTAACAATCATCCCGAGTCCGGGGTTTTCTTGGAACACCACCTGAGCAGATATGACTTTCTCTTCCCGGTTACCAAGACCGACAAAGTTTGCTGGGAACACCCACTCCACTGTCTTCTCGTACAGGTCAGACGTACCCCGTTGCAACATGCCCCTACGCTTCATTTCAGCCGTAATGGTCGGAGAGATGTTCTCGACCTGGCTCGGGGTTAGCTTGGTCCTCTCACCTTCTTTGACGGTGATCTTACTGATGTGCTCGGTGTCTACGGCTCTGTAGAAAATGTCGGACAGCTCATGCTGTTTGGCCAGTTCCCTTTTTCTTGTCTTCTCAAGGTCAGCCAGAACCTTTGTAAGTTTTTTAAGTTCACCCCTCTTTTCGATCTGCTCCCATGCACCCTGGGTTGCAATTTCCTTTTTCTTATCCGCAACCATCTTGTCCAGGGCTGCGACATTGGCGTTTGAGAGGGCAAGAGCCGAACGAAGTTGTGCAACTCTCTTTACGTTGGATGGTGTATTAGTTGCGGCAATGATCGCCCGAGTGTCGATTTCTTTGATGGTCTTCCCAATCTTCTTGCGAAGTTCTGGGTCTAGCGGAGCGGGTGCTTTATTGAGCCTTTCCTTTTTGTCCTCCCACTTGCCAGTAGCCGCGTTCCATTCCGCGTCACTCGATGTAATGTCTTGGACGGAAACGCTTGTCTGAATGAATTTTTCGTACGCAGCGGAGGCCTGCTTCGCAACGTCCAAAAGCTTTTTAGATTTCTCGTCGTAGCCGATAGCTTCCAAGAATTCAATTGTCCTCTTGGTTGCAATTTGGACGTCGACCAGCTTACGAATCGCCTCGTCCTCAAAAGATTGTATTGAGTTATTTGTCTTACGGACTTCGAGAGCCTTAGAAAGAGGTCCAAACAAGATATCGACAACAGGATCTTTTACCTCCGGGATTCTGTATACTGGCTCAATCAATTTGTTTTCCCCGGAAAGACCCATCCAGAATTTCCTTAGGTCTGCTCTTTCCTTGAGCTTTTCCAACACAGAAGAAAGCCATTCGTCATCTTGAGACAGCTTGTTTAAAGGATCTTTAATCTTGTAGTACGCCCCCAGCCCAGCCTCTTCGATTGCGGACAGCAGACGGTTATACTCAGCCCGCGAAGCAAAACCCTTATTTAAAGCCGTGTCATCGTCGTGCGGTGTTTCTTCAAACACAGAAAGGTCTGCAAGATTTCTACCGTGTCTCTCAAGCTTGATATCGTTCAGCTCCATCCGTTCAGGGGTAACCGCGTTACCAGTCCTTGCAGCAATGAATTCAAAGTTTGAAGCGTATTGCTCAGTCGAACCTTCCTCCTCAGCCGTGTTGACGTCCATGCCTTCGTACCATTCCTCATCCCCCATCTCGTTGAACGGATCGTTGTAATCTTTAGCTTGATATTGCGGCTCTTGGTTAAGAACCTCTTCCCCGTCAAGATTGTAAACAGGCTTTTGAATGCTAGCCCTCGCCTTATCTCTGGCCTGAATGTAATTCTCAATCTCTGCTTTCTTTCTTTCTAGGTTTAGCTTCTGTTTCGTATCGCGAATTCGAGCACGAAGCTCTTCCATTTCAGACAAGGGCTGATTTGGTTCCGTGACTTCGCCCGCACTAGAAAACTCGTTGGCTTCAAGCTCTTCGTTCGAGTTCTTTTCGATATGTCGCAACCTTGTTGTTACAGATTCCATCGCTTTCTGTATTGGCGACAACGCGAACATGTCTGCCGCGTTTCCTTCCCTTGCGTTTTCAGAAAGGCTCGAAGCCAGCTCATCCAGGATGACGTTAAAGAGTGTTTTTGATTTTGCGGTATACCGAGTCTTGCCGTTTGAGATCTTTGTAGTGGGAGCAATCTTTTCAGCAATAAAGGCGACTAAAGCTTTAAAGTCATTATCAGCTTCAACCTCCGGGTAAGCGCTTGGGGCTGCGCCTACTTCGTCTAAAAGATCCCTCTCCTTGGAAGCCAAGTCTCGGATTGCCACCAAGGCTTGTTCTCCCCTGGCTTTCTGCGAAAGCATTTGATTCATAATCCGGCTGAAGAAAGCTTTGTACTTTGCTCCCGCTTCTTCGCCCATTGATTCCGAAGCCGCGGAGGCTTGAGCCATTAGGAGGTAGAGGTTCTTCTCCACGCCTTGATCCATGATTTCGTTGGCCATGTTCTGTACCGGACCTTTTAGACCCATGTGTCTTTCAAGGGGTTGCAAGTAAGCAACGAGTGCAAGGTACTGAACGTACTCAGCAGGAGCTGAACCAGCAGCTGATACAAAGAGTGCGTTTCTTTCGTCGCGATTGATGATCTTGTTATCGGCTAAGTTGCCCAAGAAAGTCTGAGCCGCATCCCGGTTCATGTCCGCTATGTTCAGAACAAGGTTTCTCAGGCCTCGTTTTCCGGCCGGTGACTCAAGGATCCGAGTGGAGTCCTGCTGAGCCTTCTGCAAGTGCGACATCTCCAGACCACCCTCAGCGTTCGTCTCAACGATAAGGCGGTTAAGCCTTTCCTTGCCCTCTGGCGTTTTTGTATTTACTCGCTCCTCAAGCACTCGATATAGAAACCATTTTCCAGAGTCCAAGTCGTCCGGCACTGGACCGTTTAATCCAGTAGCCAGTCTAGCCGCCAGTTCGAGGGTATACTGTCTACGGCCTTCGTCTTTGAATACCGAACCCAAGACCTGTTCGCGTCCGTTCCCAGCGACAACCATCCACTCGCCAACTGCTTCGTCAAAGATAAGCAGAGGAAGTCCTTGATTTGACGCCCCAGCACCCTCGTTAACAATGGTCTCAGGATTAAACTCCGAGCCCTCGATACGCATTATTTTAGCTCTCTCGTCGTTGCTGTATGCGTAGTTTCTTTGGTTGTCGCCGGTATACTTTTGATTTGAACTAAACTGCTTTGAACTTCCTTCGTGCGATGCTTGAACTTTAGAGCGATCTACCCAGGCAAACCTAAATTTGTGTAGCCCCTTCGTAGCGTCACGAACTGTCCGGCTATCCCCAAACTCAATAATCGAACCAGTCGGTATTTGTTTGTTGCTTTTGGCCTGGTTAGTTTCTCTGGCAAGCTCACGCCCAATCTCTTCCAAGTTTGGGGTGTCTGCTCTGACAAGCCCACCCTCTGTAAGACTTACAACGTTTTCAGTCTCAGGCGATACGAGACGGATCAGATTCCCAATAACTTGGTTGTTCTGAGGGGGAGCGTTGGGGCCGTACTTCTCAAGTTGATATAGAATGTTGTCCGTGGCATCCAACAAACCGCCGAAGACTTGGTTCTGTTGAATGGTTAAACCAAGCTTACCGAGTAGATCAAACAAAGCTTGTCGGAGAGTCTTAAACCAGAAAGCTACGTAGCCGTCTTTAGGAGCACCTTTGAGCATAGCCTTGATTGACTGGACGTCCTCATCTGTTTGTCCGCTGCCCAAGTCTTCGGTTGAATACCCAAGCCGTGCTTTCTGGTGGACAAAACGGAGGTACTCAATTGTAAGCTTTCGCTCGCTAATATCTCTTCCGTACTTTGCGCGAAGCACTTCTTTCGCAGCTGGGTCTATCTCTTCGTTAGCTTTATCGAGAACAAATTCCATTGTTTCGACGTAGGCCTCTTGAGCCGTAACCTCACCATTCTGAATCCTGTCTTTATGAATTGTCGTAGCCATTGCGCGAATTGTTGCAAACAGTGAGTTGTGAAGCATCTCTTCTGAAGCGATCCCAATGAGATAACCCCTTCCAGCTTCGTTCAGTCTGCTTGAGAATTTTCGACCGACCAAATCCCGGTTTACCCTTAGCTTCTTTGGGTTAATGAATACGGTGTTGAAGTCTGTGTTATTCCACTCTGTCCAAGCACCCATGTCCCCACCGCGGTTACCGAAAAGAACTTTGACGTTCTTAAATTTTAGATCGGTAAGTGCTTTTGTGAAATCGTCAACTATGTCCTGTTCGTAATACGGTAGACGAGAAAACCTTTCATCGACCATCTGCCCATTCCGAAGTGTAGAGGCACGCCGTGGTACTCCCGCTTCTGCATCCTCGTTGTACAACGGTTCGTTTTCTACGGTTACCTCTGCAATCGAGTTCCTATCTACCCTCTTCGAATCTTTAAATGGGAGGCCAATTTGACCCGACTCATCTTCTTTAACTACTCCTTGAGTCGCATCTAGCGTCCCCTGTTTTCGGCTTCTCCTATCTATCCGCGCCCTATCAGTCCAGGTATCAGCTGTTACAAGTTCTTTAATCTCAGGGATTGTTCTGGAGTTCAGCCGGAATCCAGCCCTATGGAGCATCTGGTCGTGCTTGTCAGCGGCATCGTTTGGAGTCGCAATATAAACAACTCTTGGGGCTGTCCCAGTTTGGTCGTCCAGCGAAAGACCAGCACCCGCTTTTGTAGGAGTGGCTAAAGCGATCTTTTTATTGCCAGCTTGAAAGTCGTTAATATCCGAAGTCATCTGGTTGCCGCCTTCGCCGTAGATAACCGCAGGAGGAATACCTTCTTTGGAGAACATTTCGTTAAGCGTCTCAAGAAGCGACGGGTGCTCCCCAAGGCCAAGCTCGGGGAACGCAACAGAGTTAACGAACTCGCCGAAAACGATGACTTGTTTACCTTGTTCTAGATCTTGAAGGGCGGAGGTAACGATGTACGGCAGCTTGTTTATCTCGGACCAAGCCTCCAGCTTGAATCTCATCAACGCCTCAAACTCCTGCTTCTTCTTGCTTTGCTCTTCCGTAAGGAGTGAAGACCCGTCGCCAACTAGTTCTTGTATTTGTCTAAGGTAGTAGTTTTCAATTTGTTGAAGCTGCTTTTGGATTACGTCTCCGGCCTCAAGCTCAACCACACCAGAATACGGTCTCTGCCCTTCTGGAACTCTTCTAATATACGCACCAACTGTTGAGGCGCTTTCGGCAAGGTTTGCGATGGTTGTTTCCCGATCCTTGGATGTGTCCAGCATCGTACGAACGGTTTGCTCGGATTTGCCGAGGATGCCTGGGAGGAAATACATGACACCGTTCGCCCTGTCGGCCGGTGTGGCTGTTGAGAAGATTTTGAAAGCAGATGTCTCTTTGGACATCCTTGTCCGAATTGTTCCGGTATTCTTAAGGTTTTGAGATTCGTCGAATACGATGACATCTGCTGTTTCAATCCCCTTGATCTGACCCTTTGAGAAGGCATCGTAAGTATAGAAATACACCCGGTTTCTCGGAATGTTTGCGGCTGCTAACTGAGACTTCAGTCCGTTCCCGGCATCAATCAACTCGTTACTCTCTGTAATAACGATGATCTTTCCGTTGGTCTCGTTTTTGGCTTTTGCCTTATCGTCAGCAATATACCGAGCCGCACTTAAGAAGGTTCTCCCCTTACCAAGACCGGCATCGTCAGCTAGCAAAGCAGCGGTTCTTCCCTCCTTGTAAGCGTTTATGATGAGATTTGCTGCCTGCCTTTGGTGAGGCAAAAGATTGTTGTTTGGGCTAACTAGATTTGGAACAGCTTCGGGATTCCCAGTAGACAAGCTTTTAAGAGTTGGTTCGCTGATCCCGACGCCAGGCTTCTTGCTATTCAGAACCGCTTGCATTTCTTGAATAGCACGGAAAGCAGCTGCCCTGCGTGGCGAAAAGTCTAGCTTGTCTTGGATGTTTGCGACCTCGATGGATGTAAGAAGCCCAGCTTCTTCCAGCTCGCTCAGCATGTCTCTTGCCAAGCTTTGTGCTTCCAGATCGTTCTGAGTCAGCTGAACCTGTTTCTGCTCTCCCTGCAGTACCTTGAATATTTTCTGTGGTCCCTGGACAAGTTCGGGCAACTCACCAGTCTTTTGATATTTTTGGAAATCAAGGTCACGCTTCTCTTTGACGAAGGCAACCATGTCGTCAACAAGTTTTGGTAGCGCTTTTGCCAATTCACCTGTTGAGGTCTTGTAACCGCCCTGGTTAAGCACCCCAGCTATTTCAGCCAATCTTGTAGTGTTCTTTGCCAACTCTTTCGGGTCACCGTTCTTTTTGCTGGCCTCGTCCAACGCGGCTCCCAAAAGAAACTTTTTTGCTGGGTCGCTGTTAAGGGAAGCAAAGTATGCGTTCTTGGCATTTTTCAATATGTCAGTTCTGACCTCGTTTTCGTCAAGATTTTTGGAAGGACTTCCGATTGTATCCTCAAGCGTGCCTGAGCCGTCGTCATCGCCTAAAGCAGTTTGAAGACTGATGGCCGCTTCCATCCCAACATTGCCACCAAGCCTACGTCCAAACTTCCTAGAGAAGTCACCAACCACTGAACGGAAGATCCGGTCTTTAGAGATTTTCTTTGCGTCTACAGCCTGGAACGCTTCCTCGGCTTCGCCTTCCCCAAGGTTCTCCGTCCTATTTTTACGGAGATCATATTTCTTCCTGAGGGTTCTCCAGTAACGAAGACGAGCCGCGTTCGCCAGCCTGGTCTCGTCGAAGGACATATTCGGTCTGGATTTCTTTAGGTTCTTAGCCCTCTTCTGGAAATACTTCTCAGCTTCTCCAAGGTTTTTAGCTTCGTCAGGTGACTCAAGAAGATTGTTTATTTGATCGATGTACTCTGGGTTTTCTTCTGTAAGCCTAAGCTCACCCGTCACCTTCGAACCTTTTGAGTTTGTACGAGGCTTGCGCTTAATAACTGGCATGCCTTGCTGCAACCTTGAGAACCTTGCATTTATGGAGGAGAGAGCCTCATTTACGTTGGTTGGGAGAGTCTCCTCAACCTCAAGCACATCTTTGACTTCTGCTTTTTCCTGAGTTGCATATTCTTTTGGGGCTTTCCAAGAACTTTGTACCGAGGAGACAAAGCCCCGCATAAAAGCAACTTGCTCTTCTTCTTTCTCGGGCCAAGGAAGGTTAGCCTGCTCAAGGACAGGGATAATCTTGTCAGCAATATCGGGTAGAAGAATGTCCTTAGGGAACGCTTCTTGATCACCTTTAATCAGCCCTTGCGCTACGTACTCGTCCCGCAGTTTGGATACATAAAAGTCTGTGGCGTAAGAAAGGCTTCTTTCGTACTTACTGTCTGGTTTAACTTCTCCAGCAGCAACACTATCATCAATAGGCGTTATTGAAGGAGCGACTGCCTCTGAACTTTGTTCAGCAGTCCCTGGCTGCACGTTTTCTTCAATAGGGACTTCTTCGTCGGTTGCGGTTGGGGTTTCTTTTTCTTGTGTCGTTGGTGCTTGCTGCTCATCAGTTGCCTCCGATTTTGGGGCTAAAGAATCTAAGTCAATAGCTTCATCTGAACCAAATATGTCTTCATTTTCCGGACGCTCCATTTCGGTCATTGGCTTTAAGCCTTGCGATAGCTCGGTTTCGAGACCGACATCGCTTCCCGCGGCTTCCGAAGTAAGCGGGGCATTTGGAATATCCTGCTTAGCAGCCGCACTCGATCGCCCTCTAGGGCGGAAACCCAGAGCGTTAATGACAAGACTCGCGATTGTTCCAGCAGCACCGCCAACCTGCGCGGATCTATAAACATCCTCCATTACATCTTTTGTTGGATTATAGCCAAGTTTCTCAAAGAGGTTTGATGCGTACTGCTGAAACCATTCTTGTGTGAATTCTTCAACACCCTCTTTACCAACCTCAAGAAGATATGCCCGGAGCCCTTTGCCAAATTGCCCACCAGTTGCGTCGTTAAGCTTGTCGATCCACCCGCTCATGGGTATTGCTTCGCTAATCCCAACAATCGCGTTAAGAGCCGCAAAAGTAGCTACTTGATCGGGATTTGCCCCCTGCTCGAAGGCTTTACGTGCCGAACCACCACCAGACAAGGTTGCGCCAGTTGTCGCAGAGTAAGCCGTGGCTCCGACACCAAGTTCTCCAGCAATGCCACCGCCAACCATGATCCCAATGCTTTGCCCAATTCCACTGGCTACTTGTCCCGTGAAAGATTCGTCCTGTTCTTTTGTGGTTGGTATTGAGGCGTTAACGTCCCGTTCGTAGTTTCTTGCCAGCTGATAGCCCCAAGTCGTATCGAGAGGGTAAGGTTTCCCCTGAGTCAGATAGCCCGTCATGCTTGTTACGTATCCAAGGGCATCTGCGGCACCAGTGACGTTAGAGTAAAAACCCTTCATCATGGAATTTGGAATAGACTTCGCTGCCTCAGTCGCGCCTTCTATTGCACCCTCAGCAAAGTTCTTTAAATACGAAGGCTCTTCTCCTTTTGACTGAAGCTTAAACTTTGCGTCTTGTGGCAATATTTCGGCTGAAACCGGCAAGTCATTCTCCTTACCCTGCTCAACTCTATCCAGAAGTTCGTTCAGACTTATCTCTGTGTTTAGTTTTGGTGGCGGGGAGAATGGAGGGGGCTCGTTTGAAGAAGCGATTTCAATTGCAGTTGGAGGATTCGAGAACTGGGAAACCTCTCCAGATGGAGAAAGTGAAAGGGTTTTATTAAATTCCCCGGTGGCAGCTTCTAGCTCGGAAGCTTGAGGCTCAACCTCCATACGATCCAAGAGCTCGTATAGGCTCCCTGCCTCTGGGGCTTGGGGAACAGCGGGTGTTTCGCTTTCTTCAGTCTCGCCTAGTAACTGGTCGAAACTCTTAGTTGGATCAAATTGACTCATTGGCCAGATAGGATTTCATAGTTGATTATGTTCAGCTCTCCCTTTTCTTGGCCGGCCAGTGCTTCTTGGTACTGTTGTTCAGTGACTAGCGGTTTAAACGTTTTACCGTTTCTAATAACCGTAAGCCGATACTTAGCTTCTTTTGGAAGAATGGTCTTCTCCATCATTCCGACACCTTGATCGTTATTAAATACTCCTCTTTTTGTTTGACTACCCTTAGCGAGCATTTCAGACAACTTAGTTTCTGCTTCTTGTACTTTTTTTTCTTGGGCTTCCATCGCTTTCGTATTACCGCTGGCAACCGCTTGCCCGTAAATTGTCTTCTCGGTTCTTAAGTTTTCTTGCGAGTTCTGAATAAGAGTCTTTATATCTTCTCTTTCGTTATCTTGATTCTTGTTTGCGCTGTTTACCGTAATTTCCATCAGTTTTGACATATACGCAGGATTTCTTTGTAACGCTTGTTTGGCTGCGTATGTTCCGGCATCCCGCAAAGCAGCTGCATGACCCTGCGAAAGCTCTGAAATAGGAACTCCAGATTGAAGTAATGTGCGAGCCTCGTCCGCAATCCCACGCGCAACCGGATCCTTCAGAGTGGTGGAGAAGGTAGTAAGATTGTTAATGTCTTCGAGGCGATGCTTTTGACCTGCGGAAGCAGCGAGAAGGTTTGCCCTGTTTAGGTTGAATGCCTCTCTCTGCTGGTTGTTAAATATTGCAACTGCTCTTGGCGAAGCCCCCTCAAGCTCAATGGGCTTATACTGCGCTCTTTTCAAACCTTCGAAGTCTTCGACTGAAGCCATATTATAAAGATCTGTATTTTGACCTTGAACTTGAGATGTTCCAAAGATTGTTGCTTTCTCAAGGTCACGCTTCTGCTCCATTTCCTCCAGCTGATATTTTCGGATTACCTGCTCTTGTTCAAAAGCTTTGGCGCGCATGGACTGATCCTCAGACGCACGAGCTTCGCGCATTCCCATAAGGACGTTGCTAAACAGTCCTTGAAAGTTTGCAGCTGTGTTACGTGCGTAGAGATCCGGGTCCATATATTCCGGTTAGGTATCTGAGAGATCCATGAAATCAAAGATTGAACGAGAGTCGACTTTGCCAAGTTTCGCTGCCGAAAGACCACCAAAGCCAGATACGGTTGAGCCGAGACCACCAAACATCGTCCCTAATTGCCGACCTTGGGCACCTCCGTAATTTCCAGCAAAAGAACCGCCAACCGACATACCAATTCCACCACCAATCATTGCTCCAGCAACAGTTCCAACTCCAGGGAAAATACTCCCAAGAGCGCCACCTATTGCCGCCCCACCACCGCCTCCACCCAATCCACCAAGCAACGCACCTAATCCGTTACCGCCATACTTGGAATCGTATTCGTAACTTGCCTGCTGATTCATATTGTAGGCGTTGGCGTCTGCCTCTGCCTGCTTGTTCGTAATCTGATTGTTGTAATAAGCGAGAGTGTTATCTTCCGAGCGAATCTGCTGCGGGGTAAAGGCAAGATTCATTGCTTGCAAAGGCATAAGCCCACGACTTTCACCACGAAGTTTGCTCAACATATCGACACCAGAATCCTGCAGTTGGAGCGACGACAACCCGAGATCCCTCGCCTCTAAAGTACGTGTTGCATTTGAGCCACCACCGCTTGACAGACCAGTGAAAGCGGCAGACCGAGAAACTCTTTGTGCAACATCAGCTGGCAGCAACCCCTCCGCACGCTGAGCAGCTATCTGGCTAGTTTTATCAAATCCAGCTTTGTATCCAGGCGAAAGTTTTTCAAGAGAGTCTTGATATTTGCTTGCTGAAGAAAGGATAATATCCTGCAACTCATCAAATTGGATCTCTTGCTTTTTAAACTTATCAAAAGCCGTTGTAAGATCTGACAGCTCGGCTTTTTGATAAGTCGGAGCAATGTAATTGGGCTTTTTAGGATCGTTGCCGCCAAATAAAGAACCCATTTAAATGTCTCCAAGGAGTTGTAAGGCGCTGCGCATCAGTCTCACTATGTTCCTGCATGACTGATTTTTGTCAATATTTGCTCTCACATTTGAACCGTCCAGTTAAAGTAACTTCCCCTTTGGTTGATGGCATCGTTCGGGCCTAGGAAAATATGATAAGTTCGGTTTGTTGCGGCATCGACTTGCATAAAATTTGTTAAAGCATAAGGACCACCAGCATAGGACATTATAACCAGTCCACCTCCAGCGTTTCCCGATTCGCCACCGTTTGTACAAGCAGCTCCGCAACCAAAACCAGTTGCATGGTGTTGCCCTGAAATTGATTTACCCCCACCCTTTCCCGGTTCCCCGGCGGCAAAAATGTTGTAAGTGCTTGTAAATCCGCCACCTCCGCTAGCGACCCAAAGCGAGTTATACCCAGACCATCCTAGATTAGCTAAAGAAGTACCGTCCGTAAAAGCTGATTGAATGGATGAGCTTGTGTAGGGCGCAAGACTTATACCGTCACCACCATTTCCACCGCGAAGTGTGATAAATTGGCTGTTACCCCCAGCTGTTCCAGCCTCACTGTACCCGCCACCACCACCTGCTCCGTATATGTAATACATTCGTGGATTTACGTAAGATCTCGTCCAAAACCCGCCACCACCATTTCTACCTTGCGACCCTATCCCGCCAGGAGACCTATATTCATATGGTGGAGAGCCTCCTGCTCCGCCACCACACCCGCCGTCTCCACCGTTTCTGTTTTCGTTTCTGTCGGTATTTGAGTTTCCAAACCCGCCACCCTTTGCCGTATACACATTTTTTTCGGTACCGTCACTATTGTAAGTTGTAAAGACAGTGTCAAAACCATTAGTTACAGTGTTGGCTGAAGGTTGAGTTCGGCCATACACAACAAAATTCATCTTGTTTGCTGGGCTCCTGCCCCCAACCGTTGGAAAAAAGTTTGTTGCAAGATTGTTTAGGATTACGACACCTCCACCACCACCTCCTCCTCCAGCTGAACCTCCACCCGCTCCAACTAAAAGGACATTTATATTGGCTGGCGGAAACCTTCCCCAATATGTGACAGGATCTTCAGGTAGAACTTCAAGTGGCCCGCCGTCACCCGCAAACTCACTGCCTCCTAAAAGTGGATGCACCGGATACGGCATGCTTATTAGTTTGGGTAGTTAAAGTTAGTGGACGCATACATTTTGCTTCCGTCGCATATGAAGCTCATAACAGTAGTAGTATTTGCCCCAACGCTTACTGACGGAATCACCCCATTTGGAAACCTGAAAGCTGAATCAAAAGCTAATGTTCGGTTTCCAGTTGCATCCTGCTTTATCATCATTATAGAAGTTGCTCCGTCTTTAAGTGAGGAAGCGCTTTTTGGCTCGCCTGTTCCAATCAGTAAAGCAAACCCTGTAACTCCGTTTTTGGGGGAAAGCACAATTCGAGCAACTTGCGCTATACATGGATCCCATATAAATGTTGTGTAATTAGTTCCACCAAGCGCAAGCACTTGAGAGTTTATATCTACAGTTCTAAAACTATGCGCAGCAGTAAATTCTTGAACTGAACCCAGCAACGCTACGCCGTTGCTGAACCCAGGCTTTTGACCTAATCGAGTCGAAGCCTGTTCCGACCCAAGGATATACCCGTCCATAAGTTAGGAGAGTCTTGGAACCCAAGGAATTGCCTGAGCAAAATACGTTAAACCCATATGACTTACATAATCCTGCGGGTGGTTTCTAATAATAGTGGTTGCTGAGAAAGAAAGTTCAGCCCCCGTTGGCCCTTCAACGTATGCCGTATTGGCAGAAGCGTTATTAGTGTTTGGGGTGACACCCGTTAAAGTAAATGTTGTGGTAGTCGGTACAGTTGCAACTGCGTAATGCGTCAAAGGATTAGGTATACTAGTACCCACTGCATACGAGGGATAACTAGTAATCTTTACACGATCCCCGATATTTAAACTGTGGGCAACCGACGTTGTGAACGTTGCATTACTTGTGGCCCAAGTCACAGATCTATCATTCGTTCCTACATTTGTCGTCCCTGTAGCATATATAAATCCAGTACTATTACGCCAATTAAACAATGAGCTAATACTAGAGGCACTGTAACCAAACCCAAGTGCCGAAACTGCCACGCTTGCCTGATCCAATACAAAAGGATATTCTCGTTTCGGCTTCCAATAAAAAGTGCCAGCCACACGTTGCGCGTTTGAGGTTATAACTCCAGTAGCATAAGTAGAAATTGTTTCATATTGAGAAACCCACTCTTGTGCCATATATGTTGGTAGAATCGTTTCGTAGGGTGTCGAGGTTGCGGCTGCTTCCAGCTGTGCGCATGTAAAATAAAAATAGTTACCTGTTGTCTCTAAGATATTGCTTAAAGTAACTCCGGAAGTTGTCCCAACTGGGGTTAAAGCCGGTTGCCCTGCAGTCGCGGTGCTATAAATTGACCAACCGTTATAACTTGTTGTTACTCTATTAAGTACGTTACCGACCCCGGTTGCGGTTGTCCCATCAGGTGCTGTGTCTGTTCCACTTGCAGCTAAAGTAATCCCAACGGTAAGCCCGAGGCCTAACGGTTGATTCTTTGAAAGTAAAGTGACTGGCGTGTTTGATACTGAAAGGAAGGTTGGCGTTGACGTCACAACTTCAATTTTTGTCCATGTGTCAGCTGTCGGAACATTAAAGGTAAAGGTGCGACAAAGCCTAGTTGTGTAACCGTTCATACCCGTAAGAGCTCCAGAAGTGTTAGTTGTATAACCCCCGGTTGGGCTAGCGGTGTTTATAAGACCGCTAGTGGTATTTACCAAATGTGAAGGCATCGCAATCACGCCTGTATAATTTCCTGTTTTGTTTGTGTAGACGTAAAAACTTAAGGTTGCAGATTTGGGGCTTGTGTTTGAATGCCAATTTAACGCAGCACATTTTTCAATTGGTATTTTTTGGTAGATAGTTAAATGATCTCCAGTCGACAACGATGCAAGTGGTGCAATTACTTTTATACCGATAGGCGCACCCCCAGCAGGTGCTGCTGCCGGAGGTGTTGGGCAACCGCTGCTACTAGAACTTCCGTACCTGTTCCCGACGGTGGTAGAGACCATTGTAGAGTTTGCGTCGGGACATTGAACGTAAGCGGTATTGGCAGAAGCGTTAGCTGTATTTGGCGTAACGCTGGTTAAAGTGAATGTTGTGCTAGCTACAGTTGCAACTTGGTAATAGGCCCAAGGGGAAGGTACTGCACTGAGTACGTAAGATGAATAGCCCGTAAACCTTACGAGGTTTCCTACTTCTAAACCGTGAGCAGCCGAAGTTGTAAAAGTTGCATTCCCGCTTGCCCATGTTACAGATACGAATTTAGCTGTTCTAGACAAACCAGCCCCCATAACTATTCGAGAGCCTGTGTAGCTAGAACCCTCAAGTGCACTATATGTTCCCTTAAGAGGCACAAATGGGGATATTGCCGAATTAGGATAAACAGCGCCGCCAATTACATTTGGAGTCGCGGACATCAACCACCCGTCGCATATTGGTTGCGTATGGTGCGTCAACGGAGTCCCGTCGGGGTTAAAGTTGTTGATTGAGTCTATCTCCCCCGCTCCGTTAAGGAGCATATTTTTAAAGTAGGCATCGGCTCCGTTAGTTCCATTAGTTCCGTTAGTCCCATTAGTTCCAGGAGCCCCATTAGTTCCATTAGTCCCAGCAGTGCCTTGAATTCCTTGAATTCCTTGAATTCCTTGAATCCCCTGAGCTCCTGCGGGTATACCAAAAGCAAAAACTTTTGCGGTATCTGGTCCGCTTGCTGTAACCGTTGGGGTAGCACCAGCAGCTAAGGAGGAAGCAGTCGGTGTGCCAAAACCTGCTGCAGTACCTGGGTTGCCAGCAGCTCCTGCGGGTATACCAAAAGCGAAAACTTTTGCTGTGTCTGCTCCGCTCGCAGTAACCGTTGGGCTAGCCCCAGCTGCTAGTGCTGAAGCAGTTGGTGTACCAAAACCAGCTGCTGTTCCAGTATTCCCTTGTAGACCTTGAGCTCCTGCGGGTATACCAAAAGCAAAAACTTTTGCGGCATCTGTTCCAGTTGCTGTAACCGTTGGAGCAGCTCCAGCTGCTAATGCTGAAGCAGTTGGGGTTCCGAAACCAGCTGCTGTTCCAGCAGCCCCGGCCGCTCCAGCAACCCCTTGAATTCCTTGAATACCCTGAGCTCCGTTACTCCCATTAGTACCGGCGAGGCCAGTCGCCCCTTGTGGACCCGTCTCTCCTCTTGGGATTGTAAATTTAAAAACAGCAGCATTAGGAGTTCCAGTATTTTCAACTAATGCGTTAGTCCCGGCTAAGCCAGTTACAGTAACTGGATTAACATTAACAGTCGCCGCCGCTCCCGTATCTCCTCTGGGTATTACAAAACTAAATACTTTTGCTGTATCAGGTCCGCTAGTTGACCCACTAGCAGCTGTCCCAGCCGCACCAGTAGTTACATTAACCGTACTGCTAATACCAGCAGCTGGTCCAGTTAAACCAGTCGCACCTTGTGTACCTTGAATACCTTGAACACCAGCGGCACCAGTTAAACCTTGTGGACCTCTAATGGTGCCAGCATCTACAAAAGTAGTTCCGTTACTTACCCACAAATTTCCAGTATCTTCCACCAAATACGCAGTACCCGCTGCTGGAGCTGGAGAGGGTAAGGCAGTTGAAGTAGAGCGAGAGCCAACAATATTTACGCCTGTTCCGGCTGGCCCAGTATTTCCAATTGGACCCGCTGGACCTACAGCACCTTGCGTACCTTGAACACCTTGAATGCCTTGAGCTCCAGCAGGACCGGTTGGGCCAGCTGCTCCTGTCTCTCCTCTTGGAATGGTAAATTTAAAAACAGCAGCATTGAGAGTTCCAGTATTTTCAACTAATGCGTTAGTTCCTGGATTTCCAGTTACAGTAGTTGGGTCAACCGCAACAGTTGCTGCAGCACCTGTATCTCCTTTTGGAATTGTAAAATTAAAAACTGCAGCAGTGGTAGTGCCTGAATTTGTAACAACGGGCGTACTTCCAGGAGCACCAGTAGTGGCACTACCTGGAGTGATTGTCGCAGAAGTACCTGGTGCTCCGGACGGACCCGTAAGCCCAACAGGGCCTTGAATACCTTGAGATCCTGTCAATCCTCTTTGGCCTTCTGGCCCAACAGGACCGATTGGTCCCTGGATACCCTGGGGGCCTTGAGCACCGGTTGCACCTTGAAGCCCAGTTGCTCCTTGCGGGCCTGTGGCACCAGCTAAAACGGAAGCCGCCCATTTCGTTCCGTCCCAGGTATAAAGAGAAGAACCAGACTGATACGTCTGCCCGACCGTTGGGTTGTTTGGAAAATTTAATGCCATATTTATGCCCAGACCTTGACTGATTTATTCCCCGTCCTCGGATAAACAAAACCCGAAGTTTTACGGAACCAAGAACTTCTTTTTGGGAAAACAGCACCAGTATCTTTACGCTCGTTGACAAATTTCAAATATCTGTTCGGCGCAGTCCGAAGACCGTTGGTAATGGCATAATCCGTAACTAACCCGCCTGCTGTAGCTAGTTGATTTTGACCGGCATACGACGTGATATACTTGAGTGCCATATCTTGATTCATTGTAGGGTATAATTGTAATGCGCAAGCCAGAACCCCTGTAACCTGGGGCGAGGCCATGCTGGTACCATTCTGTTTTGCGATGCGATAAGAAGAGTTATTTGGATCGGCGGCAAAAGGCTCCCCCGTATACCAAAAGCCACTAGGAATTGAACTGAGTATATTTGTGCCAGGGGCAAACACATCTATGCGCGATCCAGCGCTACTATAACTAGCTTTCTGCTCAACTTTTGTGGTATCGACAGCTCCGACCGTAATAACACCAAGAGTTGAGGATGGCGATGATCCACGCATGTAATAAATTGGGTCGGCACTTCCAGAAACAGTTATGTAGTTGTTGTAATCTGCCTCACCAGGTCTAGCAATTGTTTCGTCGTAGTTCCCCGCTGCCCCAACCACAATAACCCCGTCCGCAATTGCGTCTGCAATATCTAGGTCTATAGCGGCAACTCTATTACCAAAAGCCGCATACGTCACAAAAACACCGCTACCGGAGAATGTCTCAACCGTTAAACGACCTTTTAAACCTTTGGAAGTTAATGTAGCGTTAGCTGTTGCACTAGTTACTGCAGTTGAAACCCCTCTTACGTTAATGCTTGTTATCACCGATAAAGAGGCAGAATAATAAGATCCCCAACTGTTATTGCAGATAGTAGGATTTTTTCGTTTTGTAACTGAGTTAACTGGTTTGTTTTTATGGAATTGTCGGATGTAATCAAACAATAAGCTATTACTGACAACCGTGTCATTGTAAGGGTAAATATTATAGATATTTGATTTACGTGCCCAACCCTGTGTAATTCCACAAGCAGTTCCGGCAACGTGTGTCCCATGAATATTTTCTGCTGATGCGGCATATGTATATGTATAGTTCCCAGCCACACCGCCAGTAACGTAAGGGTTTAAACTAAACCAATTGTAGGCTTGGACTCGAGTTGTCCCAGTTCCATCTGAGTTTGTTCGAAACTCTGGATGATCGATAAAATGACCATCGACAATAACTACATCTACGTTTTCCCCCTCACTCTTTACAGTTATTGTCTGCGTTATTGCGGTAGTCCCATCGCTTCCCCAATTAGTTGTTTGAATTCCGTTACATACTCGAGCTAGACCCCAATTTTTATGTTCAGAGGTGATTGCAGTCGATTTATCCCAAAGACTTGAAGTTTGAGTAAAACATGGAAGTATTTTTATGTTTGGGTTTTGGGATGGTGGTACTTCTACGGCCAAGACCCGAGGGTCGTTTTTAAGGATTTCGGCTTCCTCATCGGAAAGATAGAAATGTGTATTACGGCTGATTGGTCGAAGTTGTGCGACCTCAACTTCACGCTCTGGCACATAATCGGTACCACGTTTTTCAGTAAGATCGTCGTATAGGCTTTCAACGTCTTCCCATTTTTCAGCGGAAACTACGTATTCGCGAAGGTTATCCACTTTATCCCTCAAGTTTTATAAGGGTAAAAGTAACTGTAACAGTTCTCTGTCCACCGCTATTATTTGTAATGGCTAGTGGTATTTCAGCAGCGACTGTGGATTCATTATTGAATCCAATTACGGCCGGAGTAAATACAACTGACGTTGCTGTGCCAGCAATAATTTCGGCAACTACTCCAGCACTTGCGTCGGGGTCAGCAGTACTAACTCTGGAGGCATCAGTTGTACGACTTGCAACGTCCGAATAAGCCCTAACCCAACAAGCTGTATCTGTAGCAACTTTGCAAATAGCGTAACCTTTATAGGCTGGTAAAGTGACATTAGCTGTCGCGCCATTTGCCAAGCTTGAAGTGGTAATAGCAAACACGCCTCTTGGCTGGAGAGCTCCCCCAGATATTGCGCTAATCCATTGAGAGCTATCGGTATCTTGATAGTAAATGTAAATGTTGCCGGTATTTGAGTCGTACCATAAATCCCCTTGGGAGATCCCAGTTGTAGGAGCTGTATCCTGAACTGTTATTTTGTAAACAGGGCCAGTAAGACCTGTAGGACCTTGAGGCCCGGCAGGACCAGCTGCACCCGTAGCACCGGCTACACCTGCGGGACCTTGAGCCCCAGTAGAACCAGTTGCGCCCTGGGGTCCAGTTTGACCTGTGGGACCTTGGATTAAACCAACTGCTAACCACGATGTTCCGTTAGAAACATATAGTTTTAGGTCACTTTGAACGATATATCCAGTCCCAACGGAAACAGAAGAAGCAGACGGCAGAGCCCCAACCGTTGCAACTGACCCCGCAATATTAATAAGACCTGTTGGGTTTGCATCAAGAACATAGGTATCTGTGCCAATTTTCTTAAGGTATCCAGTTGTGCCTGTCAGATTTGCTATATTGGTAAGAGCAGTCGGCACTACTCCAGTTACAGAACCTGTAAATTGGGCCGTGCCCGTAACAATAATTCCCGTAGTTCCTATCTTTAAAGCCGATAGCGTGCCGTCCCCGTCTGTTATGAATGTTGGTGTGGCGGTAAGACCAGAAGCAGAGCCTATCGTCAATAGCTCTGTATACGAAGAAGATGGAGACCTTCCTGTAAGGCTGCTCATAATAATGTCTCCCAATTTCCGTTGGCACTCTCCCAATTAGAAAGAAATTCCTCCCAGGAGGGCGCGGCGGAAAAGGAACTATCAGTAATCAGAAACGAAGAAACGGGCGAGCTGACACTTGAAAAGCTAAGAGTATTAACCGTAGAAGAAGGGATGAAGTTAGTAGATACAGGATCAGTTGTGCTTACAAATTGTGTAAATGTGGCCATGTATACACCTCAGATTAAGGCTGTGATTTCACCACAGCCAAAGGCCGGGCTTTGGACTTGAAGGAAAGCCAAGCCACCACGCTGTTCTGAGATCTCTTTCTTAAGAATTTCGACTGCTTGCTTTTCAAGCCTTTCTGCGACTTCAAGCTCGGTCGCAAGACTTGATTGAACCATTGCTCTTAGAGCTGGGTAGTTTCGAATGTCCATTCTGTCGGAATCGTTTGCTTTGATCAGCCAACGTTTTTTCGCGAGAACATTAATTGTCTTAACGTCTACTGCTTGGTTTGTACCAGTTGTAATCTGGCTATCATAATCGTGAGAGTTCCTTACAAAATATTTTTTCAGCAACTGCCCATCCTTGTATTCCTCACCACGATCGATAAGAAGGTCATACCCCTCGCTTCCGCTTTGATAAGAAGGCCCGTTCATGTGGTAATCGTGGAATCTATTAAACACAGGTTGAGGGATGTCCCCCATCGTCGCCGTCAGGATCTGGCCTACAACTGGAGGTAGAAAGATTTCGCCATCCGTTGTCATGGCTATTTTATAACTTTCAATTGTTCCGTACCACTTGCCCATAGTGAATAGCTTCTCTTCTGCGTTGTTGAGAAGATTTCCAAGTTCTGCCGTGGAAAGCTTTAGCCCATTTGGGATATCGAGAGCGAGTCTAGCTTTCATATAGCCAAACGTATCTTTTCCAGAAGCTGTTCGGAGGGGTTCGTATGTATTGTGCCTCTTGGTTTCTAGCTCAACTATTAACTGCTCTTCCATTTGCTTAAAGGCGGCTTCTCGGTAGGCGTTTGCAATTTCAATACTTTTTTCATTATTTGGGTCTACTAGAAGACTCAAAACCCCGCATCGAATCTGATCATAATCTGTAATTGCCAGCATACCTGAATCTTGGGATACGTACGTAAATGAAGGGACTACAAGACCATCTTTTACCCCATACCTACCAGCAGCAAGTAAAAGGCCTTTCTGAACAATCAAAAGATCCTGAGCCTTATTGATCACATCAATAAGCTTTTGATCATCCATCCGTAAGCCTTGATGAATGTCTAAAGCAAGTTTTGATCGCACATAACCAAGAGTCCCGTAAGCAAACGAACTTCGCCTTGTCTGATAATTCAACCGTCTTGCGGATTCAAGAGCCATTTCCAGTTTTGTAGTAAGACGCTCAACAGCTTTGTTTTCAAGTGTCTGAGCCATATCGAGTTGGTTATTTTCTTCCCGGAAAATGGCAAGAATCATTAATTTAAGGGCATCTACATCGTCAATAACCAAGAGATCAGTATCTAGCGAAGCTGGCCTGTAGTTAAGTTTTCCGGTCACCTCTACGAAAGCTGGGGCCGTCCCTTCAATTAAATACGTTCTTAAATCTGAAGAAGTAGGTACAAAGTTTAGGTTTACGACATCACCAGAATCGCAAAGGTAAGCCTGCACAGAGTTTGTAATGAAACCCTGCTGGGCAGTTGTAGTTGTGACTCGATTAGCGCTTTCCAAACCAAAACCAGCGTAGGTGCTTATTGAAGATAGACTTGGCGGTAATGTGAATTGATTGTTTACGACTGCAACTGAAAACCTAGCAAGAACGCCAAGCCATGTTCTTTGGCTGTGTAATCGCCTTTGAGCTTCGTTGATCTTAAGAATAACCCTGGAATCAGAGGAACAGACTCCATTGTCAACGTAAGGGGCAAGAAGTTCTCGTGCCTCTAATAGAGTTGTTGCCATATTAGAACTTAAGAACTTTGAACTTAAAGGTTATAGTTGTTAGCGAAAGTGCTCCGGTTGTCTGAGCTCGTATAGTCACTGTATTTGCGGAAGAGACAGTTCCGGTAAGCCAAACATTTTGAGTTGAAAAAGAACCCTGTGGCGAAACAGCAACAATATCGCCAACAGAAGCTCCGGCAGCACCGTAAGTTGCATCCAGATACCCACCTGCGGGTATCGACCCCGATATAGAACATGTGGGTGAATCAATAATAATATTTTGAGTCGGAGAAGACAGATATTGGGCAAAAAGATCCAGCATTTGCTGCGGAGTCCCGTAACAAGTTTGTGGGGGTAAAGAACCGGATATTAAGGCCATATCAGTATTTTATAGCCCAATAGAAAAAGGCAAGTGGGGGTATGTTGCTGTGCTCAGTAGCAGTGTTTTCTGTGGTACTGTAAGTAAGATCAAAGCTAAAGTTCACAGCTTCACTACCGTCTAGCCTGCCTCTTGGTTGGTCATCGTTGCCGCTGCACCTATTTCCACCCTCAACCCTGCCATTTACAAAACCAGCAGTAATTGAACTTATCGTATGAGTATGCGAAAGCGTTGGAACTTGATCGGTGTTTAAGGCAGTGCATTCCACCCCACCTGTTGTGCCTAAGAATGGTTGAACATTGCCGGCCACAGAAGCTGTAATACGACCCGAGGCTACTGAACCGCCCATGCTTTCAACTCCTGCAATAACTCTTCCACGTAAGTCGGGAAGACCAAATGTAAGGCGACCGTCTCCACTACCATATGAAACACCAATTACAGAGAATAGTCTTGAGTATAGATTTCTGCTGATGCTTTGTCCTCGACAATATAACCACCCAGCAGGCGGTTGATCTGTTGGGAAGGGAAATATGGCGCCTGGAAAATCAAAGTTAACGCTAGCCGTAGAAGTTGCGTCAGGAGGGTCAATGTATATGTTTTGTCCTGCAGATATCTGTGAAACTCCAGGTTGAGCTCCAGTGATGTTTAAGTCACCTATCCTGGCCAAAATAGTGGTATTCTGGTAGACGAAAGGGATAAACGTATCCGTTTTCTTTGGGCTTACAATTTCGGGTAAATAGCTAATTTTCATATTTTTATAATATACCTCAACAGAATAAATGGAGGTAAATGAGAATGCTCTGTTGACGAGGTAACACCACTAGCGCCTCCAGAAGGATTTGATATTGTCAAAGGTAGTGTCGTAGAAGCCGTCCTCCCGCCACCAGATGTTGTTGAAAAATCGTACTCCAAACCAGCTCCTGAGCGTGTTCCACCACTACGACCATTTCGGAAATAACCCTGAGTAAAAGTAGAGCTTAACGTGTGGTAATGTTTTTTAAGTGGAATTTGTGCTTGAGTAAGTGATACACCTTTAGCGCCAACAGTACCGCCAAGAGTATTCCTGGCACTCCCACACCAGGTTTCGGTAAGTACGCCAGCCGCTAAAGCATCGACGGTGTCTAGGCCGCAAATAACACGACCGCTCAGGTTTGGGAGATTGAAGGTAGTCCCACCAGCTGTTCCGCCGTACTTTATGCCGATAGCCGCATACAATGCTGCAGTAGTCCCAGTCTTTGATACTGCTTGCCCGTTGCACTCAAGCCATCCGCTTGGGATTGCCAGATTAGCGACACCGTTGACGTGAGTTCCTGCATAAAGACACATTAGACCCGGGGCATTAAAACTTACTGTACCACTTGTCGTAATTGGAAAACTAGAAAGAGTTGTTCCTATTCCGGCATTTACTGTTTTAACCGTTGAAACGTCAAACAAATCTCGTATTTGGCCAATAGTAATTTGTTTTGTCACAAAGTCAGTTAGCAATGTCCCTTCAGTGACCTCCCCTTGAATGCAAGGGATCACAGTTGCCAACGTTGGTAAGTCGGTATTAGTTAAGTCTGTAATTTTAAATGTCGCCATATTATGTCTTTATTAGGTAAGTAAGGAATATGCACGGGGGCATATTGTTGTGGGGTAAAACAGAGGTTAACGGTGCTGTGGGGTAGACTGGGACTGAAGTAGATACATTGCTTTTTGAAAGTGGGTAGTCGGTTCCAGGCCCACCAATAGACCCAGGAGCTCCGTAATCACCAAAACTACCTGGAGGGGAACATTCACCATCAAAATCTGAGCGGTCCCGATTGCCATAAACAATCATACTCCCAGAGGCAGTATGAGAATGATCACGAATGGGAGCATGAGCTGTGTTCAAGACAGTGTTCTCAGACCCTCCGGTTGAAGCGACCGTGAGTGAGTTTCCGGAGGCAAATATAGCGCCATTCAAAGGGTTAGAGGTTGTTGCGGAGGTCCCAAAAGGTATGCGACCACGAAGATCTGGCACATTAAAAGTTGTTGTGGTGTTTCCAGACCCATATGTTGTACTTACCACTGCAAACAGATTTGCGTATTCAGCGCGACTAACCTCTTGTCCGTTACAATATAACCAGCCGGCAGGCTGTTCCGCATTCATCACGTACGGAACAATAATGCCTGGAAATGTAAAATTGATAATAACTTTGCGTTGGTTAAAGGATGGGCTTGATGTTGATATTGATATGTTTTGACCGCCAGTAAGGCCAGTAACAGTTCCGCCACCGCATAGATTTGTGGCGTTTGATACAAATGTCTTTCTCGTAATACCGTTAACTACAATAGGTAAAACACCAGAAGCTGGTACCTTTGGAAAGTTCCCATCAGGAACAAAAAGTGGTAGATTTCTAATACTGGTAGGCATTTAATTTAACTCCAGAAGATCACCATCTACTTGTAAGAAGCCAGACCCGGTGTAGTTTGAAATTGTCAATGGGTCACCGGTCTCAGTACCAAGATAGTCGTTTTCAACAGTAACGCCCTGGACTAGTTCTGAAAAATACCCCTGCCCGCAACCACACTCTAGAGCTGGGCATTCGTCATCTACGCTAATTGTTACATATATCGTAAACGTTCCTTGAGGATTAACTACAGTAAAACTGTATAAAGTCGCTATACTAGTTTGTGTGGGTACCCCAGATAATGTTCCTGACGATGCGTTTAAGAGAAGCCCTTGTGGTAAATCGGGTGATACGGAATAACTGAGGGTAACTCCGGTTTGTGGCGGAGCAAGTGTCGGTTGCAAAATGCCAATGTTTTCCCCAACAGTCAACGTAAGTGTTGAAGCCGTATTATATGTGTATGATGTTATTGCGCTCATAAACAATTCCCCCCAACAGGCTCAACAAGCTTGGAAGCGTGGAACATTATTTTGTTAAGGGCAAACTGCCCCTCCCATTCGTACCTAAATTGAAAACTGTGACCAACTCTAGCTAGTGTCCCAGTAGATGTGACGCAGGAATTGTCAGGAGTTGGGAGACGAAGCTGAGATCTGTATTGGTCTTTGATATTGACTGGCTTGTAGAAGCCACATTCGGAAGCTGAAGGAATTACAACAGGTGCTTCAAGAGCAACATAAGAAGTCCCAGTATTAAGGATAGTAACGACACCTGTAGAAGCGTTATAGCTTACATTACCTAGGATAAACTGAACATAAAAGTCGGTTGGAACTGCTGCATCAACAAGGCCTACTGCAGCATAGAGCCATGGATAAGTGCCTGTTGCGGGTAAAGTAGTGCCGGTCCAAAGAGCAGTAGTTAATACATCAGCAATGTCTTGCGCAGTGACAGGCCAACTCAGAATTGAAGTATTCCGTTCACTTAAAGTATTAAGATATGAACGCTCAACTGCTGAAGTTGCTAGATTTCCAACTCGACTACCAGTTGTGTTTGACAAACGAATGTAGAAGTCTTTTTGATCTTTAAAGTTAATGCGCCAGGTATTAGCTCGCTCTACTGTTTTACCTGAAGCCTTGACAGTTTCAAACCCTTGAGTTGCACTCACGTTTGCAACAGAGGTGATGCAAGACTCAAGTTCAGAACAAGTATTAAAAGAATGCCAAGGGAACCAACATGGATTTTCGTCTGGGCGATAGTACACATTCACTTTAGTATCTCCAGATAGCTCACCTATCCACATGTCGCCGCGCTCAAGTTTTTTTAAGTTCCAAGGACTATTGAAATCGTAACCTCGAGTTTCAACAGCAGCTTGTATTTTTTTGGCAGACTGCCCAAGAGGATAGTCAAATAGGGCCCAGGGATAGTTTTCCCAAAGGGTGTTACTATTGGAAATATTATCGTAGGAAAAGATAAAACATCTAGGCAGCCGGTTTGTAATCCCCGTAAGCAGTTGCAAAACTTCAAGCCCAGTCCAAACACCGTCAAAAATGGCTGGCTGTTTTTCTCCAGAGGTTCCAAGGCTATTAAAGTCTAAAACACCGATACCTTGAAAGGATATTGGACGTGTCTTAATTACCTCAGATTCAATGTTTTCTAAGTTTTCACGAGGGGAAACAGTGTATAATAACCGATTATCATGGTAGACCGCTGACCCTGCGCTTAAAAGCGACTCCGTATCGTAATCCATGATAATATCCATCTCAGTACTGATTGGCGTAACGTTGTAACCGTCCTGCTGTGCTCTTGCATTTCGGTAAGTGCGTATCCCGTCGAGGCTACGGAAAAACAAATCATTGTTAATTGCAACAACGGTTCTATCGCTTGTTAGGCCAATTCCAGAAAGAGCTACCCTTTGAAATCCAGGTGTAGATTTCCAAAGGTCTCTAGGCACAGAAACTGCAAAAGACGATACCCCGGACTCACCGAAAACAAGCAACTCGCCTTGCCCAGTGGAAGTATCTCCGGTTGGCATAAACGAAAGACCACGAATCGAGCCCATCTGAGAAGGTATTTGCAAAAAACCGCCTTCGTTTAGATATTGAGTTTCAGTAAACCGCAAAAGGTCTGACTCTTGACCTTCTTGAGCCTTCACGACAAAACCGCCAACACCAACATTTGTAATTGGAGTTGATATTGTAAATGTTGTGCCGCTTGCGGCGACTACACGCCATGTCCCATTGATGTTTGGTGTTGAGCTATGCCCAGATATTGAAACAACATCACCTGCTACAAAGCCATGAGTAGTTGTAGTTGAGATTTGGCCATACGGACCCTGAAAAGATTGAACTATTGCTGTTTGGTTAGAAGAACCGCCAAAGACAATATCCCCGGCCTGGAATGAATCTTTTGTAGGGCTTGCAACAAACAAACGTCCCTGGCCATAGGCCATGTACGTCCCAATCGGCATTGTGTATGACAAAATATTTTCTGCGGTTGGGTCATTCTGATTGCTCCCAACACCTGTCTGAAAAAGACTGTCGCCGTTCCAAACCCAAGGCCGGTCAACACCGTTTTGCATAATAAGATATTTTTCAGCCTGGCAAAAATAGACTTTCTTTGTTGCGTCTACTCGAAAGAGATTGTCTAAGTAAAACGGAGGATTGCTTATCAGCCCAGTGTAGCGAGTTGAACCAGGGTTAAAATTAATGTTAAGCCTAGATACAAAGCCTTGAACTGGGGAAATCCTAAATACGTACCCGCCAGCTACAGCAATAATACAGCTAAGATCTGGATTACTTTTGTTTACGTAAAAATAAGCGCCCTGAAAATAGTTACCTGTCTTAACCCCTGAAGAGTTTTTGCCAGAAGAAAACAAGGCTAAAGACCCAGGGTAATCCGGATCATCAGTCAAAAAGACTTGTTGAAAGCCAGGACGAGTCTTTGCTCGCCCACCTCGCATGGTGACGTTTATGCCAACACGAACAGTATTCTTATTAGAGTTAAGCGGAGACCTAGAAGAGTCCATCCCACCACTCCAATCATACTGGCCATCGTTAATGATCAAATTGTCAGCCATAACCTTAAGCGGATTTGGACTTTAGAAATATCCGTCTCATTGTTTGAGTTTACCCTCTTTTAAATTTGCGCAATACGCCCCAATTATCTCTCCAGGAAGAGTTGGGGGAAAAATAGATAGACTTAGTTTTTGGAAGTCTAGTGCTTGGGACAGCGAATACCGCGTCTTGAGGGATATGATAAAAGATAAAGATATCACATACGTTTGGTTTATATTTCATCTTTTCTTTATTGATTTTCAAATACGCTCCATACCCATAACCAGCTCCACGAACAGCTAAGAACTTCAGTTTGTTACGGGCGTGGGCATCGGAAGCGCCCATAGTACTCTTGACCTGAACTCGGCACAGTTTCCCCTTCCAATCAGTAATCAGATCGTACCCATCGTCAATTATAGGTGTGCTAACGAGAAAACCTTGTTCAAGAAGCTTTGCGACTACCTTCTGGACACCGACGGCACCAATCCGAAGGCTCACAGCCACCCCCTACCAAGGACATTTGCGGCCAAACGTCTTCTCCTGTAAACGCCATCCCCGTCCCGGCTACCACCACCATTTGTATTCCCCTCAATTGTCACTAACCAATCCCCCTCGTTTTTCTCCACAAGGCCAACGTGCGCCACCCTGCCCATCGAATGGAACCAGATTCCAAAGACGTCTGCGGGTTTGAGCGGGGTTCCCTTCCTTTGTCGATCCCAGGTGGGTTTTGCAAGAAATGTCGGGCTCCAAGCCGACCTAGGGTAGGGATTAAATAGCGTTGCCCCAAAAGCCTTGTCGCCAACCCAAACAATAAATGCTGCGCACCAAGGTGATTTAGTGCCTTCAAGATTTACCGATGAAAGGATCTCGTCCACCAAGGCCCCGTCGTTCCGTCCCGACAGTTCCCGAATTCCGATGCTTTTACGGGCCTGTTCGACGATGAGAACCCTCTGCGCCTCAGTTCCTGGGCCAGCCAGAGAGTCGGAAACAAACGCAAAAAGAATCGCAGCATATATTATTACTTGCATGAAAGAATTGCTGCGATAAGAAGAACACCAAAAACAAACGAGAAGATTGCAAGTCTTGTCTTTGGGCAAGCCTCCTTCCAATCATCTTTTAAAACACCTTTGTCAACGTACTGGTCGAGAATCTTCCAATCCATTTGAAGCACCGACCAAGCTAGAAATGTGCAAAACAAAAACCGGACGGCTCCGAATGCAAGAACATGCAAGGAACCAAGATCAACAACGCCAGCTGTGCTGTCGAAACCCTGAAGAATAGGGCCTAGAAAAAAGAAAATGATGATAGCGACACTCAGAGCAACTAAGCCCTGAAAGCTATTTCGGATCCACCGAATCACCAGGGTATCCCCACAAATTTACGAGCTATAGCCATAACCCCGCTAAATAAGAACCCACGGAAGACCCAAAGCACCAAAGCAATAATTGCGCCACGATAGATCCACAATTCTTTAAGGGCTTTACGTTGTTTCTCTTTCCAGACGACTGCGTTCTTAACGGCTTCGTTCTTTTCTTTAATCGCCTGCTCTAAAGCCTCTGTATTGGCGTAACACGCCTCTTTAGCGGACTTTAATTGCTCTTTAGCGGCCTCTATATGCTTTTTAGCCTCTGGGTTCGCGACGGCAGAGGCAGCATCAAGCCTAGCCTCTGTGGTAGTGAAATTAGGTAGACCCCTGCTTGAAACTGTCGTACAACCCGAAAGAAAGAGACAAGCCAATATCAAAAGCACGCTCATGGCTGATTTTGACATACTTTTGTCTAGACGCAACAGAGGTTATTTTACTCCAAGTTTTTCGGCTACCCACGTTCCAACAAAAGAAAATAGGAGACCAATTGCCCCTGCCCACCCTACAACAAGATTGATATGTTTCTCCGCGTGATGCAAACGGTCTGAGTGACCAGAAAGCATCTCATCGTGCCGGCGAATTAAATCAACAACCGAGTCAAGCTTAGCATCAATTCCGGCAAGTTTTACGCAGATTTCGTTTACGTCTTTGCGGGGCATGTGTTTTCTCCAGTCGTTCTAACTTTTTATTTAAACGGTCTCGCACCGCTTCAGCATTAAGCGAAAATCCACAAATCCTAAAAAGAGGTTCAGTGATCTGAAAGAACTCTCTGAAATGTTCAGGAGTAAAAGCCCAATCAGGCTTTCTTTTGGTCCGACACGGTAAAGCGGCGAGATCAAGATCAGCTACAGCTTGCTCGACAATCGCTGCCGTAAGATCAAGCCATCCTCGCATTAGCGTCCAACTTTCTCTCAACTGCATTCTCAAAAGAAATTGGTTCTTGGGGCTCAGCACCAACCGTATCAAGCCTAACTTCGTGGCCTTCGATTGCTTCAAGAACCATCTTCCCATTTGTGAACTGAACTCGAGCTATTGCTTCAAACGATTCCCCGGGTTGGACTCCTTGCGGGGGTACAAAACCACTTGGAATCGGGAATACAACTAGATCGGCAGCTAAAGAAGCCGTCTCTGCGACGTTTTCTGTCTGCTTAGCGGTAACTTGATTGGCTAACATAAGAATAGGTGAAGACTCCTAGGGGATAGAACCCTAGGAGCCTCCATTAATTACTTAAGCGTTGACTCGGTTAACGAGAACAATGAGCTCGTTAATTTTGTCAGCCAGAACCTTGAAGTTATTATTCACAAGGGTCTGGGTAGGGGTCGCAGTCACATCACTAACAGTGTTACCCGTAGTGCCTGTAGCGGCAGTAAGAGAAACGACGTTAGTCCACGCACCACCATTGGCCAGGACATTGCGGACTCCAGCCGCAAAGACCTGATCTTGTGTTTGAATAGAGAGAGGAAGAGCCATATATATGTTCTCCTTTCTCTATTTAGCTGATGGTGTTGCGCAAGTGACGGATTACGTAACCCATGTGCGGGAAGATGGGTTTAGCGCCATTTGAGAAAATGGCCCTAAAATATCCCAAAGTTCCGTCTGGGTTATTTACGCGATCCGGGATGTTCCTCCAGGTGAACTCGCCACGATAGTTTTGAGCGTTGAACTCCATTCCACCACCAATGCTCAAGGGCTTGGGGACCAAGCTCGTGAACACTTCCGGAACAAAGATAATAGTATCTTCGTACGCGGCAGTGAGGTAGTTGGAATTAAGTTCATACTTAAATCCCTGGGTTTTATTGCCAGATGACGAACTATTGTTGGAGGAACGAACAAACGGGTAAACCCGAGTGAACGTAGTGCCACTGAGGGAGTAACGAGGCGCAAACGCATCTACCAAGTGATGGAAGTTGCGGTAGCTGCGCTGTACACCCAAGGGGGCGAGCAATTCGTTAACCCGTTCGCTCCAGCGGAAATCCTGACGGATATCCGCGTTAGCCCGGATCAAGGAATCACTGGTTTCGGGCGACATAATCGCCAAGAACACAGGGGCTCCGTTAGACCGATCGTAGGCGTTTGCACCTGCTCCATTGCGGAGAAGATCCATATACACCCGATCAAGGATGGTCTGGGTCAACTGCGTAGCGGCGGCGGTTGCTGTCGTGGCGCTGGGGAAACCACTTACACGAGTGTCAACACCAGTTGACAATTTTCGGATGGTCCCACCAATACCAACGTCCTCACCTGAGGCAACAACGGTAGAGGTAGTCGCCAGAAGCTTATTTTCGGCTTGGTCGACGTACTGGTCACGATACCGCTGAATCCAGACTTCAGTCGTGGATTCGGTCATGATTTGCATGATGTTGGAGAGCTGCTCTTTCCGTTTCATGGGGAAGCGCAGGTCATTCAACGAGACGTTAGGGGATTCAAGCGCAGCGTGCTGCAGCCCGTAGGTCCGAAGCGTCTGACCGAAGTCCAACACTTTACCAACGCTGCTAGGGAAAGAATTAGCATTCCCCGAAGCACCTGAGTCAGCGCCAGTTCCGTCATACGACAATGTGCCACCGTAAGAACCGCCGTTTTGCGAAACGTTGTTCCAAGAGATCTTGGGACCACTACCGTCATAAGGTAGCGAACGCTCGTAAACCAGAACGGAAACGGTGTCACCCATCTCATCCGGCCAAGCATCTTGTTTAACCAATTTGAGCCAGGGGCTCGTATCAACTGTTTTACGATAAATATCGTCACCGATACGGTTGCTCTCAGAGATAAGCAACTGCTCGATTGCTGTGTATTCAGTAGCCATAGTATTTAGTGTCCTTTCAAAAGTAAATTTAGAAACTGTAAGTCCATTGCCGAAGGTAATGGCAGTTCCTGTGTTTGTTTCCCTGGCGGCATCCCAGAGCTTTTATTGCCCGTAAGCTATTCGTCCTCGACTAACGCGGTGGCGGCCCGCGGATACGCCCATGTCAATTTCTAACAGCTAATGTAGATCGTAATGCTTTTTAAAACTTGTCAAGTGGGGCTGGGAATTAGTCAATGGTAACAGCGCTGAAAGACATAATAGAGTCAGGTCCCTGGCCTATGGTGTGCACGTCTGGAAATACGGCGGGTGACACTTTCCAGAAGTTGAACTTGAAAATAAAATTCGGAGCGCAATCGAGCTCAAAAACAACTAGCTTAGGTATTCCATTTTTTGGTAGTTTTTCCGAGAAGGTGTTAGCTTGCACACCATTTAAGCTGTCTACAGTTGTGACGACACTAATGTAGTCTGGGCAATACTGGGGGTCGCCAACAGTATCAATCAAAACACCAATCCTTACTTTCAGAAAGTACCAATTCTGAATATTAACGATATTAAAAGGGCTTGTTGTCAAAAGATCCTCCTTCCCCCCAACAGCGAAAGTAAAGGCCTCCGCATAAAAACCATTACCTTGGCTATCGGGAGTATCGTAAGAAAAGTAAGACGTCCTTACGTTTTTTGCACCCAATCGATACTTATTGGAAGCGTTAAAACTAGCTTCCCACCACTCTGAGTAACCGGGGTAATTAACATAAGTCGTGGGAACGCCAAATCCTGGTACAGTTGCTATACAGCTGTCTGGATTGTAAGTGGACACCAATAATCCTATGTTGTTAAAATAGGGTCTCTTAACAAAGGTTGGGTAGCTGCTGAATTCAGCCCCAAGCTCATCACAGAGTAAATTAGCGTTTGTGTTTGCTGGCGGTGGATCATTAATTATAACTGTCGAGGGGTTTATCGCTGGGTCTGAAAGAACAAAATCTGAAGAAGGTGGTACTCTACCAAAGATTTTTACTGGTACTGGACGAATTAGGTAGCTCCCAACGTTGCCGTAAACGTTTCCCAGAATTGAAGTACTCCCAAACTTACTAAACTTTTTTGGAAACCTAGATAAATTAAACTGAAGCGCTGCATCACCCTGTTCAAAGCCGCAATAATAAATATTTGGAATCAGGTTTTCTAAAAGGAGGGTAATTTGATGGGTGTAGTTTGAGGGGTTTGCCTGAGAATACCCAGGTATGGCTACCCGTATTCGATACTTGTCAGAACCTTTTACAATTATGTTTTTGCCAGCTCCCCGAACAATATCGTAAGACTTTGAATAATTGTGGGAGACGTGAAGGTTAAAGAATTCTCCAGTTGCTGCGTTTTGAAGCCCCATAGTTGCGTCAGAAGCATTTTTAGTGCCTTGCCCCGGAGATAAGACTGAGACTGTAGAAATAATCCCAACAACTCTTACCGCGGCTGGGAAATAAAAAAACCTATCGGCTCCCGTCTCATTTGCCTCTTGCGCGGGGGAAACCCCAAAATATACAACTTTGTCGGCTGTTCCAGAATTTGCGGTTACAGCATGCGAAAGAGACAAAGTAAAGAAACCAGTCTTCTCCCGCAACGTGCTGACTAGGGTTGGAACCTCGGTCAGTAGCGTTTCTGTATCGGGTGATCCTGAGAGGAACATTTTTTAAGCCTCAATAGCGATCCACATTGCGTATGGCGTACTAGTTGCTTGATTCACTTCTGCCTTCAGATAAATTGCAGCAGTAGGAATATAAGATCCTTCAAAAATGATACCGCCACCTTTTTTTGGTAAAAGGATACCGTTGCCGCTGTTGCCGCTAGTCGAAGGTATATTTAAAGGAGTTGGATTTTCGGGAGCGTACCCAATGCCAAGATACATATCAGCAGATGCTGAAAGGTTCTGGACTAATAAATACTTCCGTGCTGGGTTTTGTTCAAAAATTTTATCGGTCCCGGATTGAAGCAGTCCTTGTCTTACCGACTTTGAAGTGGCTCCGCTTCTGGGAACAGTCGTTATTGTGCCACTTACTGGAATCGGATTACCTATGCTGTTTGTTACCTCTACCTCGTTATTAGTGGTGGAGCCAGTCTTAGCCTCAATCTTATTGAGGAGACTAACTGTCTTTCGCAGGGACGTATCCGCCCCATCGTTGGCGAAGGGCGTATCGTCCACGGATTACAAACCTTTTTCGAGGGCTTCTAAGAAGCTAAGACCTTTATCGAGTTTTTCCGACTTGGCTGAAGCCGTACCAGAACCAGCGCCAGGAGTTGCTTTTCGGTACTCGGCCAGATTCGTTTTAAGGCTGGCCATTTCTTGATTGGTTTTGGCTATGTACTCCTTAAACACTTGCATCACCAAAGGAAGCGAAACTGCTTGGTACGTGAGGGCCGCTCTGGCGCGATGGTCAAGGGGCTCGGTATCTAATTTTTCGGCTTCCGTACGTATATTATCAATAGTTTTGTTCCATTGGTCGTTGCCATCGACTTTCTTAAGTAAAGGCATGTCCTCCTGGTATTTGTCCCATACTTCAGAAAACGCCTTCTTGGCTTCCGAATCATACGTAGCTCGATTGGCGCGTTCAGCTTCTTCCTGACGTTTTGTGAGTTGGAGCAAGGCTTCCTTGCTGTTTTTCAAAAGGTCTTCTTTTTTAGAGTTAAGCTGGGCAAGCTCTTCAACTTTATTACGAACGGCAAGAGCATCAACTGGGTCGATTTCACTGGTTAGAGACTTAACCAACTGCCTACGTTTTGCGGCATCTGGTTCAGAAGCAGCTTCTAAAACATTTCCAGCCTTAAGCTCGTAAGAAGAGAAAATATCCGAGATTTCTTTTGAAGCCTTTGCAATAGGCTCAGAAATACTTGTTTTAAACTCTTTAGTTGCCTCAAGTTTAAAGACTCGAAGCTCCCCTTCTAGCTCGTCACGTTCTTTCTTAAACTGCTCAAGACGCTCGTTGTACTCGGCAAGCTGCGTATCATCTTCGGCCTTATTACCGCTTTCTTCAACCACTTCGGTGCGATTGGCGACCTTGCTCTCAAATTCTTTAAGTTTTGACTTAGCCTCACGCAATTCTTTGGTGAGCTTAGCAAACGCTGTCTGTGCGGCTGGAGAGGCAGTAGAAGGAGTTTCCTCGGAAACAGCTTCGAGTTCTGGTTTTGATTCAGTAGTTTCTTCAGGAAGACCAAGCTTTCCAAGCTGATCCAAAACAGAGCCTGGGGTCTTAGCGGTAGCTGTTTCTACCGGAGTCTCAGCTTTGGGCGCAACAGCCTCGGCAGGCTTACTCTCCGCAACCTTTTCTTTTTTTGCAACTGCAACTGGCTCTTTTGGGGTAGCCGCTTTGTTTAACGGCACTGGGCCGTCAGTTCCAAGCGCAGCATCTAAGGCTTCGGCAAGAGTAAAAGGAGTTTTTGGTGCAACTACCTCAGGGGCGCTGCTAACAGATTCTACTGCTGGTTCAACTTGAGGCTCGGCTGTGGCTGTTGACATTATTATTCACTCCCCTTATTCGTTTCGCTCCAAGGCTCAGGCAAAGGCTCTGAAGGTTGTTTCAACTCTTTAAGAACTTCGATATTGCGAAGGGCATCATAATACCCCTCACGTTTGGAATTAATAAGAGCATTAAACTGAATTGCGTCCATTCCGGTAGGAACTTTCACTTCAGCAGGTAAAGCTACTTCCATGAGTACAGATAAACCTGCTTTGAGTGCAGGATTTTCTTCCCAAGCTTTTTTCCATTGTAGTTGTAGATCGTCTCTTTTGGCCCACTCGTGTAGTTTCATTGTGTCTCGACACTATCTGGTCAATACGTTTTAAGCAAGTTTATTCTTCTTTATCTTTTGAGCTGTTTCCGCGTCGCGCAAAGCGAGTTTCTGCTGATGGTCAGTAGCCTTAATTTGTTGGTCAAGTTGAGCATTTGATAGTTTAATTTGTGAATCTATTTTTGCTTTTTGAAGACTCATTAATGTCTTGGGGTCTGCATTCTGATTTTGCTGCCTAGCTCGCATCTCCTGTTGTTTCCTGGCCTCAGCTTCAAGCTCTTTCGAAATGTTCTCAACCGCTTCACGCATTTGATTAAGTGCTTCTTTAGCTGCCTTAACTTCAGGCTGGCGTTGCTCGTCGGACAACATTGGCTGGAGATGAGAAAGCGCGTGCGGGTAGAGAAGCTGAAAGTAATTCCCAACAACTTGCTTGTTTACTTGGTTCTGTTGGAGCGCCTGCAGGAATCGCATTGCGTCCTCAAGATGTACTTTAAGATGCACAGCGTGGTTCTCGCCTTGTTGAACGCTGACGCCCCGTCCGTTTTGCATCGTTCCGTTTTCAAGCTCTGCAATTTTGGCGTCAACTGGCATACGATCGACATCTGCCTTCGGAACATATCTGTCGACCTGGTCGTAACCAACCCTAGCAGCAACACGGTCACGAATAAGATTCTGCTGCCCAACCTCGTCAAATCTCGGCAAGATTTGCATGAACTCATTGAACGCAAGCATACGAGCCCCAGGGCTCCCTGCCCCAACAGCGCGCACAGCCTGTACTCGATACACGCTTTGAACGGCTTTCCACGGAACTCCCCTAGCCTCTACTCGTTTCTTAAAATCAAGGGCCTCTTGGCCACCTGGTTCGTCTTTCCTATACGAAACGTTAGCAAGCCTTCGGAACTGCTCGCTAAGCAGTTTCTGAAAAGGAATGTAATAAAGATTCATAGCCTGCGTGGAGAGAACTGATTGTTGCGCAAGCTGAGCTTGAACTTCGGTGGCTGTCCGAGCGTCGCCATCAGGCATCACCTGACGTTGATTATAAGTACCAGTGTTATTTTGCCGAACTGTCTCCAGGTCGCGAACGATTGGGAGAACATTTGCGGCAAGATTCGGCATGGAGCGTTCCACTACATTGATGCCAGGAGGTAAAATACTTAATGGCCCATTGTACATCAAAGTAAGATTGGTTACGTCCTCTCCGGTAGAAGGCTGAACCATCATCGCTGAGGACAACATGGCTCCGTCAACAACCGCATTACGCAGACGATTGGACAGCTGAATAAATGGGAACAGTTTATAGCCTAGACCACGAACGCTATGCAGGAGGCCATTGGTACCAATCCCGTAAGAAAACAAAACGTACGCTTCGTTGGCGTGAGAAAATCGACTTACTTTGGTGAAGAGAAACTGCTCAGAATCGCCGGAGCGCAAACCAATGTGATGTGAAATTGATCCGTCAAACTCTTTAACAAAATAATGAACGCACCGAATCGTCTGGGATCGTGCGTGAGAATACATCAGATCGTTGTTCTTAAGCTCTTCCTGAAGCTTTTCCCAGTCACGGGTTGTTGCTCTACCTGTTTCAGTCGACAACATAATGGCTCGTCGGGTCTCTTCAACATTCCATCCTAGCTCGGAAGCCACCTTTTCATTTTCAATAAACTGATAAAGCTCACCAACCAAATAGGCTCGTTCGATAATGGCGACCTCAATCTTCGTGTCGCAAGCGGGGGTTCCACGGGGAACTTTAAAATCCTTTAATCCGGAGACATCCCATTTCCAATTTCGATTATCTTCGAAATAAGCTACGCCCACTCCCTGAGCAATAAACTGATGAGCCAGCATTTGCTGCTTGTAAAAGAACTCATCCCAATCAGTCAGAGTTCTGTGGAACTCTTCTGCAATAATGTTTTCCCACTCTACACGCTGAACGTCGTCCCCTTCAGACGTTTTAACGGAAGCCAATCTATCTACGGAGTTAACCAGGTCGGAATAAGCGGACATAGCCGTTTCGAGGGCTGCAGCGGACTCACCAAAGTTTAAGTTGGCTCGGTAACCCTGCCCGAGGGCTTTTAATTTTTGAGGACTGTAGGGTGGCTCACCATCCATCATCGATTGAATCTTGCTTCGATCAATGGAGGAAGCGTCATCCGCATTACGAATCGCCGTGTAAATAGCGTGTGCGCTTTTAGCGTCCTTAATACGCGTTCTGGGTGCTTTCCCAGATTCGGAAATATTTTCTAGTTCAATCGACACGTCCCCTTGAGTCTAACATTCAATAAATTTCGTCAAGGGGGCTATCCGGCGTTAAGCAACTGCCTGTCTTCGTAAGAACTTACGTCCATCTTTACGGCTTGTTTAAGCCACCCCTCACCGCGGGACACAACAAGTTTACCTCCAGCATAAGCGCCAAGCCGATGGCGACAGATATCTAAAAGCATAAAAGCTGCGTCCGCCAAATCGGGTGACTTTCCCATTCTAGCCTTCATGTCTTTTTTGGGTTCAACCACAAGTTTACCTCCGGACATGGTGCTGTATTTTCGTGCCGTAAGCTCTCTAGCTAGATCCGGGGTAATTCCTTTGAGCTGGCCAGACCTCAAAAACTCCACACCAACATACCAAAGCTCTGTAACGCGATTTGAGAACTTCTCGTTTGCCCGTACAGGGCTTATGCCACTTGTCGGTAGCATTGTTGGTTTTTCTCCAAACTTGACCCGAAAGACCCGGGACGACCACATTTCGCTTAGGATGTCACAAAACGGGTCCCCTGCGCCCGTAGCGTCGACCGCAAGGTGTTCCGGCCGTACCCCCTCTCTTTCGCAGATCTCGCGCACCTGGCGGGCAATTTGAAAGTTTCTCGGTTCATTAGCCCTAGTTGAGTCTTCCCGCAAAAGATAGGGCTTCCCAAAGGATACCGCAGGTACCCCTACATTTGTTTTACCATAAGCTCCAATATACAGGACGCTTCGATCTCCCCCATTGGTGAAGGCTGGGTCGAACCCAGCTACTTTTGTGGGAGCCCCATCCCAAACAGGCTGCGCCTCCCCTTCGTACCGACGAATATCCGCTTCCGAATAAATGTTCTGCTCAGCACCGATGGGCGAGGGAAAAGAACGGATGAACCGCCAATACGAAAGGGAGTTTTCACCTTGGTACTCCCTGGCCTCACGAAGTTGCTTGGTTGTGAGTAGGAATGGCCACTCATCGTCTGAATCAATATTGGGTGTTCGCTCACCGTCGAGATGGATGCATTTGCCCCGGCTAGTATCCCACTCATCCATTTCGGCATTCACGCTGTTCCAGGTGTTGACTGGCGCTATGAACTGACCGAAAGGATCGTATGCAGAGGCAAAGTTACCAAGAGCGATACATTGGAAATAGGGGTTGGAGTCGAGATTGTGGATGGCTTCGAAGATGGCTGGGGAAACGTCCGTGGCTTCGTCGACAAGGAGGAACACTCTCTTATTTTTAAGCCCAATCAATTTCTCGGTAGCTTCTTTCTCTTTATCCTTAGCCGAGGGGATCAGGGTAATAGACGACCGATCGCTGCCGGCTTCTTCCATAATTAATTTGCCCATTGAATCGACGATCTTCCCCGGAAGGCCTTGAACTTGGATATGCCTCTCCCGTATCACTCCCCACATCCGTTTCCTCGCTTCACGAACAGAGGTAGTCGTGACAAGAACCAAGGTATTGAAGGGATCAGCAAGCCAATTCACTAAACCCCAAATTCCAATACAGTGAGTTTTACTCGAGGATTTAGGACCTGAAATTCCAAGATAATTGTGCTGACACGCGGCTTCAAAAATTCTTTCGGCCCACGGATTCCACTGAAATCCGCCTTTGTTTTTCTTTTTATCATACGGCCAAAGTAGCTCTACAACTCTCCGAAAATGCGCATATTTTCCCAAACCTCCGCTTTCTGCAGAAAAATTTTCGCGGAAACCAATAAGTTCAATTGTTAATTCAGTAGTTCCGGAAGGCCAAGTTCGCCCATATCGCTCAAAAGACTCACTCACATCCATTTGCAATGTTAAAAGTGGTCAAGAATCCGTCAAGATTTTTTAGCCGATTTCTGTAATTACCTAACCTACATGCTTTTCCGATCTTTTCCAATTGGGCTATGACCCCGCTTATGTAAGTTACTTATTTCCAACTATTTCCGATAAGCCCTTCATAAAAAGGAAAATACATAGGAAAGCTCGGAAACGCAATCGGCAATAATCGGCAAAGATTTTCATTGCATTTGTCAAGATTTGTCAATAAAACTGTATTTGTAATGAAGCCACTCATAATTAAGAAAGGTTGGGCAGAAGCTCGCATCTATGAATGCGAGGTGCGAGGAAAATATTTAACATACTTCGTGTGCTGGAGAGTAGGAAAACAAAGAATGCGTCGCGGGCTGGCTTCTCTCACCGAGGCGAAACGTGAGGCAAAAGCAATTGTTGAGCAACTCGCGGACGGATCTGCCCTGCCAGCCGAAGGCATCACGATGCGAGACCTTCAGTACTACAGGACTTGCGAGAATATGCTTAACGGTGTCCCGCTAGACCGGGCAGTAAAAGCTTATCTCCAGACCAATCCAGCGGAGACTAAAGAAATCCGCGTCCCTGCCCTAGTCGAAGAATTTTTAGCCAAGAACGAATTGTCGATTAATTCCAACGCTCAAAAGATTACCATGCGGGGAATCTTAAAACGCTTTGCTTCGAAGATCACAAAGCCCGTTTCCTTGATAACAGCTCACGACCTCGATGAGTATCTTTCCGACGCTTCCTATGCCCCTAGAACTCGTCACAACCAGCGCTCGGGCATCATTGTACTCTTTAACTACGCCAGGAGAAAAGGCTACCTCCCAGAAGACCGCAAGCACGTTGCGGAGAAGTCCGAAGAGATCAAATTCAAGAAACCCCCAGTAGAAATCTATTCGCCAGAGCAAGCTGAAGCTTTAGTTAGCCTTTGCGACAAAAAGCTCGTGCCGTTCATAGCTATTGGCCTATTTGCAGGCATACGCTCAGCCGAGCTTGCTCGTTTAAAGTGGGAGAACATTGATTGGGTCGGCGGTAACATCCGACTTGATCGAGAGATCACCAAGACCAACCAAAGCCGCCTTGCTCCCCTTATGCCAAACCTTGCCGAATGGCTTGCTCCCTATAAAGGCATGACCGGAAACATTCTCGCAACCACCAAATCGCGATACCCCACCACACTAATAAGTCCTTGGTTGGCGTCTCAGGAAAACCCGAGACTCCCAGCAAAGTGGATCGACAATGGTATGCGGCATTCATTTGCCTCGTACCATTTGGCGTATACCCAAAACGCTGCCCAAACGGCTCTAGCCTGCGGTCACTCCGTAGGTATCTTGCTTGGGACATACAAGACGATCACCGTAAATGGTGAATCCTTGAACACGGAGGTAGCGAGGAAATACTTTGAAATACGACCAAAGTTGGTCGACAACGTAATTCCCATTAAAAGCCATGCCAAGTCACAGAAAGCCTAATCAGACAACCGCAACATTTGTTTTACAAAAACACCTGCTTGTTTGGGTAACCAAAGAAGCCGAAAGCCGAGGCCAGTCCACTTCGGAATATATTCGAGCATTGTTGCTGCAGCAGTGGGACAAAAGACAGGAACAGAAAAACGAAGAACAGAAATAGTTTTTTTTTGAATTGAGTTAGAAGTCGTAAAAAAACAAGACCAGAAGTTTATATTTTTCTAGATGTTTCCATAGCACCTTAGTCATAAGACGCGACAGTGTCATTTTTTTCTGCGTCGCAAGCATTACTAATTTTTGTTTTAAAAAACTCGTTCCCCAAAAACCAATGTATTTTCGGGTTGGGTGACGCTTGTTGGGCATTAGTCTTCATACCAGACACTCGGCAGAAACTAAAATAGTTTAAGTGGTGTTAAACACCCTAAACACATGGTGTTAAACACCTTATAGTTTGCTTGCTGTGAATTACAACTACTCGTACAAACCCAAAAATGATACGAAACTTATCGATTAAAAAAATATTTCAAAAAGTGCTGGACTTGTAAGTTCCAGTACTTACAAAAGACAGACTGCGAATGAAACTCATCCTCGAAACAAAGTCCGTCAGAGTGTTAACAATGCCCAGTGGACACCTGGCTGTCGAGCTTGAACCGCTAGACGAAACGGGTTGGCCGAAAGCCATGGCGCAAGAATCCATTTACACAATTACGGATTTAATGAAACGCCTGAACGTTTCCCGCAGATCTATTCAAAACTATTTTCGCAGGGTGGTAAATCCCCTGCCCCACAGTACTGCGGGCGGGCGCCCGCGGGTGACTGAATCAGACCTCTCGGCCTGGCTGAGCCGGGAAAAAGTTAAGGAGAAAATTCGTATCTTATGAACCAGCCGAAGGAATTCATTGCAATCGATCCGGGTAAATCAGGCGGTATTGCCTGGAAATTGGCGTACGGGGTAAGAGCAATCAAGATGCCGGATACTGAGCCGGACATCTGCTCGAAGCTAAAGGAGATATATTACCATTTGGATAAACCTACTTGCATCGTGGAGGAGGTAGGGGGCTATATCGGACGGCCTCAGCCAGGATCGGCTATGTTCACATTCGGTAGGAATTTTGGTTTCCTGCTGGGTACTCTTACCTGTTTGGGCGCGAGGATTGTTCTTGTCCGTCCACAGAAATGGCAAAGTTTTCTTGGGCTCGGTACGTCCGACGGCAACAAGACAAAATGGAAGAATAAGTTGAAATCAAAAGCTCAAAACTTGTTTCCAAGTATTGACGTTACGCTGTCAATATCTGATGCGCTACTTCTTCTGGAATATGGAGTTAAGACTGAATGAGTTTTGAGCTCTACCCTTGGCAGGTTGAATCTGCGGAGAAGATTCTTTCTTCTCTTCGGGAGCATCATGTTGCTGCGGACTGGAGCGATACCGGGACGGGTAAAACGGCTAAAGCCGTGTGGGTAGCCAAACAACTAGGCAAGCCGTTCGCTATCATCTGCCCAAAAGCTGTTATCCCAAGCTGGAAAGACTGGTGTGAAAGAGCTGGGGTTTCACCGATTTTCATTTTGAATTACGAAAAGGTCAGAACTGGCTCAACTATCTACGGTGACTTTGTGGGTGGTAGTTGGGTTTGGGCTAGCCTGCCCCACGACACGTTTCTGATTTGGGACGAGGTTCACAAGTGCAAAGGACCGAACTCCCTCAACGGCAAGATGCTCATTCAGTCCAAACAGTTTTACACTTTACTGTTATCGGCCACTTTCGCCTCGAACCCAATGGACATGAAGGCTTCTGGTTTTCTCTTGGGTCTCCACAAGTACACCGATTTCTTCCCCTGGATGATGAAAAACGGAGTTAAGAAAGCTCCTTGGGGGTCATTCGCTTACTTTGGCGGGAAGTCAAAGCTGACCGCTATTCACGAAGCGATCCGACCAAAAACAACACGGATTCGGGTTTCAGAGCTAGGAGATGCTTTCCCAGATAACGAAGTTCAGTGCGAGGCTTTTGACTGCGGCGACTCTGATGCAATTTGGATTGCCCTCAAAGAAAGATTAGCCGAGCTGCAGGCCAGCAAGGCAAAAGACAAGCCGAGTCAGATGACAGAAATACTCCGGGCGCGGCAAGAAGCCGAGATGTTGCGTCTCCCAATCATCAACGAAGTTGCAAACGATTTAGTTGAGGAAGGCCGAAACGTGGTTATTTTTTGTAACTTTAGAAATAGTCTTGACCTACTTTGTCAAGACGCTAGCAAAGGACGCATGTCAATCTATGGAGGCCAAACTGCAGAGGAGCGAGAGGACGCGGTGCAGAGTTTTCAAAGTAATGCTTGTAACGTTTTAGTCTGTCAAATTCAAGCGGGAGGAGTCGGGCTCTCCCTACACGATTTAAATGGACGTCCTCGCAGTTCCCTTATTTGTCCTACGTACTCTGCTATCGATTTAAAACAAGCTCTTGGACGTATCCACCGGGCTGGGTCACTTTCAAAGGCAATCCAGAAGATTGTTTTTGCAGCGGGATCGATCGAAGAAAAAGTAATGCGTCGTGTTCGGTCGAAACTCAAAGACATTCAAACCCTCAACGACGGGGACATGGAACTTATATGAGCGACCACCACAAATTCTCACCATCCCAACTAATGTATCGAGAGGCTTGCCCAGGTTGGCAACCCGACGAAGGCCCTTCTTCTGTGGCTGCTGCCGAAGGAACGATGATGCATAAGGCGCTAGAAACCGGGGACTACTCTGGCCTAACGGAAGAACAGAAGAAGTGCGTTGAGATGGTTCAGGAACTTTTTGACACCATCAGAGAGGAGTTAGCAAATGACAATTTTAAAAGAGCTTAAGCTATCTATCCTGAACGGTTTGACCTTCGGTACTGCCGATTTGGTCATGGTGAAAGGAGATCGTGCAATCATTGGGGACGCCAAGTTTGGTTGGAACCCTGTTGAGGACGCTGAGGTAAATCTCCAGGGATGGGCCTACGCCATTGGCGTATTTGAGAAGTATCCAGAAGTTCAGATGGTCGATGTCGTCTTTGCTCAGCCGAGGCTGAATAGCGTAAGCCGACACGCTTTCTTCCGTTCGGTTGATTTAGACAAATTAAAGGTAAGAGTGTCTACCGTTATAGCGCGAGCCAAGCATCAACCACCCGAACTTAACCCAACAGAATTTGCCTGTCTTTACTGTGGCGCCAAAGCTACCTGCACAGCTCTTCATAAGAAGGCTTTGATAATTTCTAGCAAGTTCTCTCCCCTCACCCCGGACGGAGAGTTGATTGACCTCTATAACCCAGACCAGCTGGCTACTCCTGACCTGCGTGGGAAAGCCGAAATCCTTCGTAGGGTCTTGGAGCCTTGGTGCGAGAAAGTTCGTAGGGAGAACACCCGATACGCTTTGGAGACAGGTGAAGAGATCCCAGGTTTTGAAATCGCGAGCCGTGCTGGTCGCAGAACCATTACCAATCCGCAATTGACCTACGATTTGGTCAAAGACCGATTGACCCCAGAGGAGTTCGCGGCCGTATGCGAAGTCTCCGTAGCACAACTTCTGAAAGCGTACTCCTCGAAGGCACCGCGAGGTGCCAAGGAGAAACTAAAACAGGAGATAGAAGATAAACTCGACGAGGCAGGCGTTCTGCAAGGCGGCGGGGACATCAACTATTTAAAAAGAATAAAGGAAAAATAATAAATAATGAAGACATCATTCGCAAAGGCACCAGTCGCTAAAGCGGCCGCGGTGGAAACTGAAACGGAGTCTACGTCTGCATTGGCGACCCAAGAGGAAACCACTGCAACACTAACGGTTCGGGGCAATCCTGGGCAGGTAAACGGCGAGTTTACTGCGTCAGACATTGTTATCCCCTACCTAAACCTCGTAGCCAAAACAGGTGAGCTGTCTAACCAGTTTCCTGCTGGCTCGTTTGTTTACAATCGTGAGGTCATTATCGGTGACGGCAAGAAGCCAGCTCCGATCACTGTTCTCCGAATCACAAAGTTTTACAGGCAAGACCTTCCCTTTGGAGCAGAAGAAAGCCCAAAGACATTTTCTACCCGACGGGATGTGGTTGCTGCCGGAGGCCACGTTGGGTGGTCTTCCGATGCAGAAGAAGGCTCGGAACGGTATTCCGAGGCGATGGACTGCATCGTTCTCCTAAAGAGCCCAACCAAAGGTAACGCCATGTTCCCTTTTGAGTTTGCGGGTGAAAACTACGCGTTGGCCAAATGGTATATAACCAAGTCGGCATATCGGTCGGTTGGCACAATGCTGTTCACCTATTCTCAGTCGGCCCTTAAGGAAGGCATCGATACGGCTAGCTTTGATCTTACAAGTCAGATCAAGACTGCCGCTGTCGGAAGCTGGTACGTGCCCGCAATTAAGATGGGACAGAAGCACGACGCAAAATTCGTAGAATTTATCCGAGGTCTCCTCGGATGATTGAAGAGGTCTCCAGCCATGGTGCACAGAGAGATTCTGTGACGACGGGTATCAGCCTCCACGTTTTTGAAACAGCTGGAGAACCTCTTACTCCTTCAATCGCGGAGGTCGCTGAATTGGCGGCCTCCGTGGTTAGGAGGATTATGTCACGCGGGAGCGATAAAAGCGGATTTGGCCAGTGGTTTCATACTGATTCTAGGCGGTACAACGCAGACAGATGCATCAATCACATCTGTCAGGCAATGATGCAGCTAGACGGAAACAGAAAATCACCGGACAGAAACGGGGAGGAAGCGACAGATCATTTGGAGCGTGCGCTCGTGCGAGCTGCGTTCCTTTTGTTCAAAACAAAGAAAGGACAGATTCAATGAGGCGTAAGAAAAAGAAGGTTTCAACAGTTGTGCCAAAAGAGGCAAAGAACATTAATGACTATCGGGACGAAGCGATTGGTCAAATAACTATCCAAACAATTCGTGATTTGGACATGTGCGAAATTGTTATGGAAACGGACGACGAGACTTTTGAAAAAGTAGCGTCGATGGGTAAGGAGTTAATCAAGGGAGATAAACATGAACTCTTTGGTTACGCAGTAAAAAAAGCAATTACAGATACTCTCAAAGAGCGCGGGGTCATAAAATGATTACGGGGTTACTTGATTCTTGGCTCCTCTCAATCTTTGTGAAGATAGGTAACAGGTGGTTTGACAACGTGGCCTTTAGCTGTGACCCAAAGACACAAAGAGTGCGCCACATGATCTTTGCTCAAGATAGCAGGTGGCTTGCCAACATTATTGCAGTGATTGAGAGGGAGGAGAAAAAGAAATGATCGTTCAGTTAAAACCAGAGCTGTTTGTCTACACCCCAAAGGGTGAAGGCATGGCTTGGCTGATTACTGATTATGGCGTCGAGCACAACAAGGTTTGGACAGTAGCTCTGCGCGACGGACAGGTAATGGACTTTTGCCAAAAAGACATCACTCGCCCGGAAAACCTTACCTACGGCATCAAGGAACCAAATAACTCAGAAAGGACATCATATTATGGTTACTGAAACAGGAATGCTTGTAATGGCTTATGTTTTTGGCGGAATAAGCGGAGGGCTAATGACTATTTTTTGGCTCTTTTGGTCAAAAAGAACAGAGTTTCACACGACTTCATACAGCACTTCGTCTGGAAGGCCTGCAGCGTATGTGAACTACACATTTCCGAAAGCAGTGTTTGCTTCCAAGATTTGGCCTTTCAAAAAAGCTGAGGAAGTGTTTGCGAAGCGGAAGGGGAAAAAATGAACTTTGGAGAATTTTGTTTAACAGCAGTTTGTTTAACGCTCGGCACAATTCTACTAACTACGATTTGTGCGTTTTTTGCATGGCTATATGAAGATTGGAAAAAACACAGGAGGAATTGGTAATGGATAAGATTGAAGAACTTTTGAGGCGGGTGACCTGTCTTGAGGTCGAGGTGGCCGAATTAAAACGTAACCAATGGAAAATCGAACCTTCCAAAGAAAGGCTCGAAATCATCGGCGGGTATTACCCAAACGTCAACACAACTGGCGCTGGGATTCAGTAAACAACATAAACCAATAGGAGGAAACATGAGTGCAGAATTGATGATCAGAATAACGGAAGAGAAAGAAAAAAGTCAGCTGAACATGGAAATTAAATCTTTTCAGGAGGAAGGAACTGAATTGGAGAAGGCTATTGTATCTAGGTTGGCGCCATTTATTGAAGCTTGCCTGGACGGGTTTCAAAATCGAGTGACTGAAAATGAAAAAAGAAGTGAAGAGATCGAGGCTGCAGAACAGTCCAGGATCATTCTTCCATAACGTACGTGCAAACGTACGCAATCGATTTTGAAACTACTTACAGCTCTGACAATAGTATAAGCCAGTTCGGTCAATGGCATTATCTCCGAAACCCGGAGACAGATGTCTACATGGTTTCTGTTGTCGGACCTGGGGTAAGTTTCGTGGGCGCTCCGAAAGACGCTCCTTGGGACGTCATAGACGGCCATAGATGGGTAGCGCACAACTACTCTTTCGATGGGGCTGTAATGGAAGTTCTCCACGAGCGTGGCGTGACAAAAGCTAAGCCAGGAGAGTTCTTCTGCACTGCGAATTTGTCGGCGTTTATGGGGGCGCCAAGGGCTTTGGGCGGAGCGTCTCAGGAGCTTCTTGGTAGACCAGTGGACAAGGATCCTCGGGCGTTCATGAAGGGCAAGACGTGGCAAGAGGCCATCGCTCTAGGCAAAGAAAGTGAAATTAAGGAGTACGCTCTTGGCGATGCGACATCATGCCTTGATCTTTATTCTTCTTTCTCGGGTCGTATGCCTGAAATGGAGAAAGCGCTTTCAACGCATACGGTTACCATGGGCTGGCGTGGGTTTAACGTAGACAGCGACCTAGTAGACAAGGGTCTGAACACTTTAGATTGGGTTAGGATTAAAGCTTCGGAGAAGTTACCCTGGAAAGACGACGATGATCATACTGGAGACGTTCTTAAAATGGGTGGGCTGGCGAAAGCCTGCCGTGAGGCCGGAATCGAAGTTCCTTCATCTACGTCGGAAGACGATCCTGCATGTCAAAGGTGGGAGGAGCAGTACGGTGAAGAATATCCTTGGGTCGCGGCTATGCGGGACTGGCGGAAAGCCAACATGCTCTTTGCCAAGCTTGAAATCCTCTGGAAACGCCGGCGACCAGACGGGACAGTCCCCTACGGTTTAAAATATTTCGGAGCTCAGACTGGTCGTTGGTCTGGTGACTCGAAGTTCAATGTCCAAAACTTGCCGAAAGGCGACATGTTTGGTGTGGATCTTCGTGCCTGCATTGTTCCTAGGGCTGGCAAGAAGTTCATCATCTCGGATTTGGCTCAGATCGAACCGAGGGTATTGGCGTGGCTTTGTGGCGACGAAGTCCTGCTAGACGCAGTTCGAAAGGGATATGGGATCTATGAGGCTTTTGCAGTCTCTTCCGGAATGTGGAAAGGTGCAAAAGGGACTCTTAAGAAAACTGATCCAGCTATCTATGCCCTTTCCAAGGCTCAGGTTCTAGGTCTTGGGTACGGATGTGGCGCTAAAAAGTTCGTTTTAGTCTCTAAGTTGATGGCTGGTCTTGACATCAACGAGACAAGAAGCAAGCAGATTGTCGATACGTACAGGCGTAAGAACACCAAAGTGGTTGCGTTATGGAACCAGTTGGAGCGTGGTTTTAAGTCGAGTCAACGCGAAGACTACATGGTCGAGCTCCCATCGGGACGGCAGCAGAAGTATTTCGGAATCACAACTCAAAAAGGGGCAACTGGTAAACCAGACTGGCGTGCAAGCGTTACGCTTGGTGGCCCTAAGTTCCCTTTTTGGGGAGGAAAGTTAACTGAAAATCTAGTCCAGGCAGCAGCCAGGGACGTCTTTGGTGAAGCAATCCTGCGGCTTGAGAAAGCCGGTCTTCCAGTCGTAGCGCACATTCACGACGAAGTGATTCTCGAGGTCGACAAGGACGTCTCCTGCGCAGACGTCGATCAATTAATGGCGGTTACTCCGGAATGGCTTCACGGATGTCCAATCGCCGCGGAATCACATGAAGCTGAATGTTATAAAAAATGAACACTACCCTATTCAAGATACCAAACCTTCGAGCTAGAACAGCTGCACCAGTTAAGCCGTGGGAGCTTAAAATTGAGCTACCTAACTTTGCGGATAAGGAAGCTTTCCGTGGTTGGGCAAGTGACGACACAACTGATGGAGTATTTATTTCTGCGTTTGAGGGCGTAAACCCGCACACCAGAGTCAACAAGAACAACGAGCCATGCAAGATGCACGGTCTTGTAGCCGACTACGACACTCCGCTAAATGATGACATTTTGCTGGACGGGTTGTCTCGCGGTTCGAAGCCGGGATACAAGCCGATGTTTGCCCATAAGACGTACTCAAATGGAGCTCGCGTAATATGGATGTTCGAAGATCCGATCCACGTTCTTCCCGGTGTTCTGAAGGAATTTATCGGACTGCTCGTGAAGGAAACGAAAGCAAAGAACCTTTTCCCTCGAATGGACGAGGCGATCTTTAAGCCCGACCAGTATTACGCATGGATGCCTGGGGTCATTAAGTTTGCCGACCAACCCATACGATCTGAAGCTCTTCACAGCATCCTTGCTGAAGCTGTTGAGAAGTCGAAGCGGTACCGGGGCGAAGGCGACGTAGTTATCCCACTTGATAAGATCTATCAAAAGGTACAGGAAGTTTATCCCGGTCGTTGGACTGGCCCTTTTGAGGAGGGCATGCGAGGGCCGTTGTTCTGGATGGAGGACGGAGTAGACAGAGTGGGAGCCCAGGTCACCCGTACAGGAATGGTTTCTTATTCAACCCGAAGCCCGAAAGGCTTCATGACTTGGGCAGATTTGTTCGGTGCCGGATGGGTTAGGGAGTTCCAAGAAGATCGTTTTGGCGGGCCTATGCAGAGCTACTGGTTTGATGGGAAATACTATTGGAAAAGGGATCTGGAGCGTTTCTGGCAGTCCCAAGAAAGCGGAAATACCCGACATGATATTGTTGGTACTTTTGGGCTAAGTGCGTCTCCTGACGAGAGAGGTGCGTTATCCGAAGCTGATGAGGCTATGCGTCGCATCCGTGAGGGCCGGCGAGTACATGGAGCTATCCCCTGCTTGTACGACCCCCGCGAAGCCATCATGCGGAACGGCAAAAGGATTCTTAACATCTCAAAGACCAGAGTCATGCAGCCGGAGGAGAAGTCTGGGGCATGGGGAGAAAACTTCCCGTGGTTAGCCCAGTTCCTCGATCAGGCAATCGACCCGATTGAATCCCTTCCCTATTTGATGGCGTGGCTTAAGAGGTTTTACACATCAGCTCTTGAAGGAAAACTGCTACCAGGACAAGCGGTCTTTATCGCGGGCCCAGTAGGCCAAGGAAAAACGTTCTTTGGAACAGAGATCGTGGCGAGGTTAATGGGTGGCGGTTGCGACGCCTCTGACTATCTCGTCCAGGGATCGTCCTTCAATGCGGAGCTATTCGAGGTAGCTCTGTGGAATGTGGATGATTCGTCCAGCGCTGATTCTGCTGAAGCCCACAAGCGTTTCAGTCGGATGATCAAGCGTGGCGTGGCTAACACAAAGCACACGTACCATCGTAAATTCCACGATGCCGAAACAGTCAACTGGAACGGACGAATCATTGATACCCTTAATGACGATCCGGAATCAATCCAGGCTGTTCCCCATACGGACGGATCGATCCTAGATAAGATAAGTCTCTTTAAATTCCAGGGGCATAAACTTTTCGAGAACATTGGGTACCTCGAGCTGGAAGCTACTTTAGAGAACGAGCTTCCTCACTTTGCAGCGTGGCTTCGGGATTGGGAAGTCCCAGAGGAGTTCCTGGGATCCAAGAGATACGGAGTTAAATCATACCATCATCCAATGCTCCTAGCGGAATCCCGTGCGTCTTCGAGCGTCAACGGTTTCAGCGAATTCTTGGAGCTGTTTCTTCGAAACTATCGTTCAGACAATCCGACGTATGCGGAGTGGAAAGGGACGTCGACTGACTTGCTCTTGGCCTTGCAGAACGATGCCTCACTTCAGAGTTCCGTGAAGATGTTTGTGAGCAACAGCCGATCATTAGGCCGGATGTTGGCGAGCCTTGCGGCCACTGGCGACAAGGTGGAACGAAGAACTCACGACGGATTAACCATCTGGAAGATCAAACTATGAAGAGGAAAGAGATTGTTGGTATCCCGTTGTATTTTTTCAACTCTGGTGAAAGGTTGGCAAAAGAAGCTCTGGATGTTGTTAAAACGGAGATTTTTATAGATAACACATCAAACACAATGACGGAGACAACTTCTCTCCATAAGAACGAGAAATTGATTGAGTTGCATAGGTGGTTTACAGAATGTCTCCAAGAAGTTTGTCGCGAAGAATTGCTCCCTTACCCAGAGCTAAAGGTAAAACTCTCCTGGGCAAATTGCGCGGTAAAGGGTCAGCACCACCAAAGGCACGCACACAATAACTCCGTAGTAAGCGGAATCTATTACCTGACCGAGGGGGGATTTGGGGAAACGATCTTCATGGAAAACACGAATCTATGGAGGAGAAATCTTTTCCATCTTCCAGGGGATGATTTGGAGTTCCACAACGAGGCGCCAGAAATCGGAAAATTGATCCTTTTCCCGTCAAGTCTGAGACATCAGGTGGATCCTCATCAGGACGACGTTCCTAGGTACACGATTGCATTTAACAGCTTTCCAGTTGGCGATATTGGGGACGAGCGTCTCCGCAACTTTCTGGAGATAAGATAAGGAGAATATATGAGCGTAAAAAGATTAACTTGGCTTGAAGAAATTCTGGAACGAGCGGGAAAAAGTTTGAAAGAAGAAAGAGTATCGATGGCGAAAACCCGCGTCGCTATGGCCCTGGCCATCACCAAGGAGCTTCTTAAGCGGGCTAAAGAACACCAAAAACGGGATTTGGAAAAGAAAGCCAACCACTAGGGTTGACGTTTTCTTTTTTAGATTACATTCAATTTATGGCCGCAAAAAAGCAAAAACCAGTTTGCGTTCACTGTTTGGCGGCAATTTACAACGGCATGGATCAGTGCAACCAGTGCTTCATCCGCTCCACTAGCAAAAGAATCAAAGCCCCGGTCCCGGAGCAAAAAAGCAAATTTGGAAAATGGAAGACGGCGAAGTATGGTCGAAGAGACTGATGATTCTGGTTTAGGGGGTGTGGATCTCGCGGATCTTGAGCCGAGTATCGCTTACCTTACTGCTGAAGGCTTCATCGAGTGGTACTTTGATAAAGACGGTGAGCTGTGCCTTCGCTTGAGCGAAGCTGCATTAAAAATGGATTTCTAGGCTCGTATTGACAGACCAGAAAATCAATTAGAGTTAATCAATGGCACAAGAAATCTCGCAGATTACTGATTCGGAAAACGCTTCGCTTCGGAAGATCGAAAAAGATACCAGCTTCTCCCTAGGCCAATACGGCGCGGTATACGAAACTGGCTCAACCTTGGTGGAGGGAGCTTTTGGGTGCATCACGGCGTTAGAAGATTCTGTGTTTACCACGCTGACTGCAGCTAACTGGTCTGGCGACAACCAGCCCTCTTTCGTAGGACTTCCCCTGAAAGCTGGAGTCTCGATTTTCGGAAGTTTTAGCCAGTTTCAGCTCCTAAGCGGAAAAGTTATCGCTTATAAGGATCAGTAGTAGCTGTGCCTAGCCTAGGTCTGCCAGCCTCGCTTAGGGCAAGCTCCGGGAGGGTCGGGAGTGGTGGGTTTGCGACCCGGCAAGTTAGGTATTTGGGGAGGGAAAACAGTAATGGCCCAAATTATTCGGTTCAAAACTGGTCTACCCCGGTAGTACCAAAAACTATAAATATAGCTACAAACAGATACGGCAAAGACGGGTTCTACCAGATTCGACCAGGAGCAGGCACAATTAATGAAGCTGCCGGAAATGGGAACGATCTTGGAATTTCTGCTGCGACGCAACCTACTATTTTCTCGCACCCCTCTTTTGCAACGGTGTTTGGGTATGGCGGGACTTTTGTTAGCTATCCTGGTTTCGTAGGCTCTCCAGGTTCCCCGGTTTCACCAGGAGCCCCGGGCTCTTCAGGCTATCCTAGCTTTTTGCAGGGTAACGCTACTGTGCTTACGCCGATCAGCCAGGGGGCGCTGTCCATACCCATCAATGAAGGGCCGTACGATTCCCCATCAGGCGCAAACGCAAGTAAGGTGGGGGCCGCTTTTAGCGTTATTATGACTCAAACAGCAACCTTCTTGCTTGGGATTGCTGTGGGCGCAGTCAATGACAAACAATACGCGCCCGATTTCGTAAGTGTTTTTAACTCAAACACTGGAAGCGTATTTTCAGCACGTATACCTAGGGGCCCGGATGATGAAACAATCCCAAGGCTTCCGGTATTTCTGATAACAGGTATAACCGGTGACCAATTTATTATTGGCCTTTGGCAAGATACTGCAGTAAGCAGCGTTGCCCCTGTCAGCCTAATTACGTTCGATCGCGCAGTGTAGCTAACCCTGGCTTTCTGGCTTAAATACCTAATAAAAAACAGTTTACAGTTAAGGCAAAACACCCCTTTTTAAGTAAATAGCTGATCAAGAACACTTTACGGGCAAGTGGGTTATTTTTCGAAAAAACATAGCGCACCAACCAAAAATATAATTACAAAATAAAAACTGCAAACCAACGATATAAAAATAACCCACTTTAATCCACTTTAACTGTTAATATATAATAATAAGGTATTTACCCAGTGGATTAGCAAAATTTGGTCAAAAATAACCCACTTGTTAACTGTTACCCACTACCCTCCAACCATTTACCTATATTGAACTAAGTTTATTTTGCCCTTCGTCGCCTGCGTACGCGCTTATAGTATATCCCTTTTAGGATAAAATCGTAGATAGTGGCTAGTACAGCCCAGGTTACCATGAGCGCTAGGGTGACTACCGATATACCTACCACCCATGCAGTAAGCATGAGTAAGTTGTAGAGGAGGCCGTCTATCATATACTTTATCTGGATAAAGTTCCCGATAGGGTTATTTTAACGGGACATCCGTAAGAACGTGTCGCAAATTTACCGATCTGTAAACACGTCCAAGAAGACGTAACAAGCAATCTGCGTTTTACTATATACGTATCAGGGGCTTTTGCTTTATTTTGCAAATTAGAAGACGGCTTCTTCATTTAACCCCTCCCGATTCCAGCTGGTCGTTGCCAGAATACCCACCACCCTCCAACCGATCATCGATCCGGTCTTTATCCTTATCCTTGAAGTCCATTGGGTCCCTTGAGAACACCCCCTTAGCGTGCAGAAATTCGAGCATAATGGCCTCTTCTCGGGCCTTTTGTTCGTCTGAAGTATCCACCCTAGGTGGCAGGGTCTTCCACCGATAGGGGGACAGGTGGATCAATCTGAACAGTTTTCATAAAAGGATTGTCGCCAGTAGTTAGCGTAATTGTGGGAGTATTGACAACTTCTCGTGCCGGAAATTGCAAAACAATGTTTTCAGGTACAACTAACGGAACATTTCCAACAGTCGGGTTAGGCCCTATAACAATTTCTTGGGTATTGCCAGTAGTTTGGTCAGACATATTTTGATTGTAGTTTATTTTTCGATTTGTCTAGTCATCTTCTAGCGGCAGCAGCGTTGTCTACCAAATTAGGATACCTGCGACCTGCTGCCTTTGCCCGAGCTTTTGCCCAAGCGCGATCCCGCGGGGAAAGCTTTTTGCTTTTGCCGGGCGGATTTGGTTTGTCCCAGAATTTTTTCATTAGCAGCTCCAGAGTACTTTTCGCGACCAGTAGTTGGCCGACAGCTTCCCATCCCCTCCCTTGATCCCACCCGATCTTGCGCAATAGCTCTTCCGGCGCTTTTGACTGTGGTGCTGCCGAAAGTCTTTCATTGAGCTGTCGCCAAAGTGAACGAGGCGCTCCTTGCCGTTCGCACATGCTTTGACCATCTTCTTTTTACCGGGCCTCGTACTTTTGCGGGGCACGTTGCATTTCATGTTTGCTTTACCGAGTGGCATATTATTTTCTCCAAGAGTTGTTGTTGCGGCCACGATTTAACCCGCGACCCATCACCCGCAAGTTACTGGGGCGATTGTTCATTGGGTTTCCGTCCTTGTGGTCGACGTCCTTACCGTCTCCCTTACGGACTTTTCCCGCGGCCATTGCTTTTCTTCTGGCTGCATTCCTATGTGCACGCTCCTTTTTCGCTTTTGTTGAGCTTCCGTATTTTTTGTACTCCATCTCATAATTGCGGCCAAGGGGCATTCACCGATTGTAATCTTCCCTGCGGTTTGTCTAGACCTGTGGAAAAATTAAATTTTTTATTATTCCCTATATAAAACGTTGAAAAGGCCAGAGGGGGGGTGGGGGGTGGGGGGGTGGTGCGTAGCGTCTTTACGGCGGGGACGAACCGCCTGTGCGTTTTGCAAAAACCAAAACACGATTGTGGTCGGCCCGATAGGGCACGATTGGTTTGAGCAAAGCCCACCCCAGTTCTTTTTAGTGTTAGTGCTCCGCTTCCTCTTTGGGGTTGCGGGGTGCCTGCTGAATCTCTTTACGACCCGATTGGGTCTGGGGGTTCAGCAATTCACCCTGTAATCATAAGGAGTCACCATATGAAGCACACAAACCAACAGGTCGCATTGTTCGACCTCGGCACAGCAACCAAAACCTCACACACCAGCGGCAAGTCAGTTCGCTTGTTCAGTTCTTCCAAGAGCGAAGATCTGGCGAGCCTCGGCCTAAAGTCGATGTCTGACATCCGTGCGGAGTTGAAAGCTCAAGGTCTCAAAGGCAATGAGCTGTCCAACCAAGTTCGCTCGACCTTCTTCGAGAATCTCGGAGTTGCGAGCGTCAAGGCTAAAGGCGTGGAAGCTGCTTTCGAGGAAGCAGGTGCGAAGGTCACTGGTCAGCGTGTGTCAGTTTCCAAGACTGGCACTGTTCGCTTGATGAGTGTCCGTTCCAAGTGGGTCCCGCAAACCCTAACAGCGGAAGTTGATGCGTTGGCTGCTCGCGTTCGCCGCGATCAAGCCCGCATCGAGGAGCTCAAAGCTAACGGCACCGCAATTAACGTCTAAGGCACTAGACGAAACTGGAGGTCAGGGTTCAATCCCCTGGCCTCCTTTTTTTGTGCACTTTTGAGGCCTCAACCCAGTTGGTTCTTGTGTAGACTTAGATGTCTTGACAATTCTTGACAACTTCAGGTTCTGTAAACTGTTGTAAAACCGCAATATTGATCAAACTGCCCTTTGTCCCATTTCCTTGGTCGGTTAGACCAAGTGCAGGTCGGGCAATTCGATCAATCTTGCCCAATGCTTCGAAGTGTTGATCGACTTCGCGCACTGTGGCCGGCGTCGACGCCTCAAGTGCGTTCATCCCCACATCGACTTGTTTGACTACCCTTTCAAGATATGAGGACGCGCGATTGGAGAGCGTTTGCACAGTCTTTGACGTCTCTTTGGTAACCAATGCCTCCCTTATTGCAGCCCTCTTTGTAGCCCACCCACCGCGCCGAATCTTAGCGTCTAGAGTAGATTTCTTCAGTTTGTAGAAGGTTGCAATGTCCACGACTCTAGTGCCACGCAAGTAGTCGGCTTCAATCAATTTCCAGTCTATGCCCAAGTCCTTCGGCATGGACTACTTATAACAGAAGGACAGAAAGCAGTCAAGATGCCTACACTATATGATGCAACAGCAGCAATCGGAGAAGCGAAAGCTACAAAGTATGCAGTCGACGCAGTGCTCAAGCTGCTCGACACGCCACCTGCCACCCACAACCCACGGTCCTACGACGATCGTGTGTATGACCTAGAGAGAAACATTGCTAGTTCGTACTGGGTACGGAAAGCGGTTCAAGACTTGGACAGACGCGACCCTACTGATGCGTTGAGAGACGCTAAGATCTTGGTCGAGCTGTTCGATCTGAAATGCCAGGAAGTATACAACGAATCACGCGTCAACGCGTGGTGCAAGTAATCGGTTAGTAAAAACAATCAAGGGGGACTGAGCTTTAACAGGCTTGGTCCCCCTTTTTTTGTGGACGGACAGCTTATTAAGCACAACCCCGTCCCAGAAAGGCACACAACATGAATAACAACGGAGTAACACACGTACTATACGGCCAGAACGGTCAGATGCTGAAGTTCAGCACGTCCGAAGGCTGCAACCACCACAACGAGGCAGGTGCGCCCAAGCGCTACCGCTTCGAGCTTGAAGACGGCGTCGAGCTGTCCGAGGTATGGACCCCGGGCCAACGCAACGTCGTGCTGGAGGCTGTACTCTAATGAACTTCATCTGGAGCAGCAACCGCAAGCCAACCACCATCCAAGCCAAAACCCTCCACCGTTATCTGCCAAAGGAATGGCGGCAGACCCACGAGGAGCGCCAGAACTGGCATAGCTTCCGTGTTGAGCAAGCCAAGCGGCGTGACGAATTCACGCCACTTGTTCGTCTTGACTCTGTCTTGACAAGTATTGGTCAGACAGCCTAAACCAGTACAGACAAGCTGGCCCCGTAGTTTCCGTATATCGGGAATTGCGGGGTCAGAAGCCTGCACTGCAGGAGAAAGAGGTACAACAAACCATGAATAAAATATCCAAATTAGTTTTGGAGAATATTCTGAAGAACATCCAGCTCAGAGCAGAAGAAGCGTACACCAATCGTTACAAGTCCAGATACTTAACCCTAAGAGAAGCAACAAATCAGAGCGACTTGAAGGACATCTGCAGTTCCGTCAGGCAAGCCCTTGAGTTTATTGCCCTAGTAAAGGAGTAACCACAATGATTGCAATATACAGACAGAACAACAAAGACTGGGTTCTCTCCACTGTGTTTGCCGACAATGTCGCAGGCATGATGTGGCGGGAATGGTTTGAGAAAGGCGGCTATCAAACCATGACCAAGACCGTCAACTCCGTAAGCGAGCTAACTGACGTCCTTTCCCCTGAGGAAGAGCTGATGTCGGAGATTTTGGCCGGGGAAAGATCCGGTGGGTTCAAAGGAGTCGATGATGAATAAACCCATTCACAAGATGACCACGCGTGAGCTTAACAAGGAGTATAACTCCCTGCAGTTCCGCATGAAGGAATTGAGCTGGAACGCGAGTGAGGTCCTGCGTTTGTGCCAGATCGAGCGCGAGATGGAAGACCGTGGGCTAATTGCCGTTCCAGACTTCAAGTTCGAGGCCGTTTCTTGACAACTTGTTGACAATATGAATCTTATCAGCAATTACGTCGAAGAGACAGTGTTCGACCCGGACAATGTGGTGCTAGCCGATGGCTTAGACGACGCCTTTGTGGGTGTTGGCAATGCTTTCGGTGGCACCCCTTGTGCCATTTACGACAAAGACAAAGTCATTGGAATCCTTATGACGCGGGACGTTATGACCTACGAAGAAGCGTGGGAGTTCTTCGAGTTCAACATCGCCGGCGCCTACGTCGGTGAAGCTACGCCCATCTTCATGAGCGTAATGGAAAGACCAACTGGTCAGTTCAAAGAGACACAGACCAGCAGCAGCTCGGCTGTGCTTACCCAAACAAAACCCAAACCCAAAACAAAACGGAGGAAAGTTAAATCACAATGAAGATTCATAAAATAGATGGAGAGCTGTACGTGGATTGGACATCCCCAACAGCTGTAGTGAAAGAAGTTCTCAAGATAGCCGGTGTTGCAATCTTTGGGATTGTCAGCTTCTACGCCCTGTGGGTGTTGCTGGACCTAATCGCATGACCATCTCCAAGCAGAAAGGAAGTAATACACATGACAGATGAAAGAGAGCAAGAGATTCGCGAAGAATGTAAGTGGGACGAGATAAGATGTCGTCAGCTTGACCGTGAAGATCGAGAGAACGGGACTGGCGACTACGCTCCTAGGGAGGACTGGCAATGAAAAGTTCGATTCCGAGCAAAACACTTTGTGCCCGTTACTTCTTAGAAGGCAACGCTCCCAAGTGCAAAGGCAAGTATCAAAAAGTTAAACAAAGTTACCTGATTGCAGGCAAACGGATTCCCAATCTCTTGTTGTACATATGTGACAAGTGCGGGCACACGACTCTCCCTTGGGCATCCGCATTACGAGTCGACAAAGCAACCGCTAAACACAGAGCAAAAATCAAAGAAAGGAAACAACATGGAAACAAACCTAAAAGATAAGAAGACAAAAGAGCTAGAGGCCAAATGGCTAAAGCGATGCGAAGAATGGGATTGGAATTCTAGTATTGCTGACATTGCAAGGGATTTGAAAGACGAAGGTATCGAGTACAGGACAGCAGAGTTCAGCATTGTTGAACGAGTCTTCAATAAATACTTCGGTGGCAAGAATCATATGACGGGAGTGAACAGCGAAGGCATACCCGTCGTCCCCACAATGGAAGCCATCGGGGAAATCCTCGAGCAAATCTAATCGCAACATGAAACCCCCGCCAGCAGAGATGTGCGTTGACTGCCGAACTGGAATTTACCAGTGGGTCACAAAAGATGACTTTATTGCAGGCATCACCATTAAAGATTTGCGGCATCAAGTATGCGACAACTGCGGCGAAGCCGTCTATGGAGCGCCAGCGCTAGAACGGATTAGCCGCGAAGTAAAAGAACATAAAGAAAGGAAAACGAAATGCCTAAAAAGACAAAGACAAAAGAACTAATGATGACGATAGACACAAGCAACAACGCCCTCAATGGCATCCCAGTTATACAATTCCTGGTAGCCATGCAAGGGCTGGAAGCTCTGGGTCGCGGCATGATGTTAACTCGGACTGCCACTCCTCAGCGTCTCATGGAGATTATATCGGCCATCAGCGGTGTTAAGTACAAACGAACCGACAGAAAATTGGCGCTCGAGCATGCGTATGTAATTGAGCATGCAATGAAAGAAAACAGAAGACAGCTGCAAGAGGACGCAGCACTTCGATGAGCAACAACCTACGGGCTTGGTTTGGCGAAGTGAAGAAAGGCGAAGTCCTTGTTGAGACTGAAACTGGTAAACAGTTTGTTGTCGTTGGCAAGGGTGCCAGTACAGCGCATCTAAAAGTGAAAGACATAAACAAACGTGTTTATGAGTTTCACAATTGTTTCTTACACCCCTACTGCGAAGGAGAAACACCATGAGCTACACCCTGCGCGAGTGTGACTGTGGTTCAGGAAAGAGTTCCGATTGGGAATATGACGGTTACGGCCTACCGCTGTGCCGTACCTGCCCTGACTGCCGAGACACAAAGATTGGCAAGTTCCGGTCAGACATCTTCTCGCGGTACCAGTGCGATGAACCAATTGAAAATGATTACTAGGTGACCAGACCCCGATGGCAGCTCACCCCTGCCATTCGGTCTGTTCACGATGAACAGACATTAACCAATAAAAAGGAGGATACTATGAGTCACATCATCACCCCGACAGTTGAACAAGTCGACACGTTCGGCGAAGCAACAGATCGGAAAAACAAAGCGGACAAGTTACGTAACGCTGTGTACCCGCTATTCAAACTAAGTTACGAGCAAAACAACATCGGAACCTTTGTCGGCACACGCTGGCAAGTCAAAGCAGCAGAGACCACACGGTCTTCGTTAGACGTGTACCTGCTGATTGAAGCCCTTGCGAAGCTTGGCATTGAAGCCCCTGCCCAGTTGGTAGACGGCTGCTACACCAAGAACACTTACCCTTCGTTTCGGGCAAGCCCTATCCCGGTGTTAATCTAATGGTTATTACACAAGATAGACCGTCGCCCGCGTCAACGGGCGTCAAATCAGAAGTTGGTTTCACCATTGACCCACGCAACCTGGCACACGTTGTCGGATTGTTGCGCGATGCTTACTCAGACCCAATCGCTGCGGTCTTGCGTGAGTATTCCGTCAACGCCTACGACGCACACGTCGAAGCCGGCATACCCGATAAGCAAGTGCATATCACCCTGCCCGGCCGGTTTGACCCAACACTCAAGATTCGCGACTTCGGTCGTGGCTTGAGCGAAGATCAGATCGAAGGCTTGTTTTGTAGCTACGGTGCTTCCAGCAAGCGAGAAAGTAACGATTACACCGGTTGCCTCGGCATCGGCTGTAAGTCAGCGTTTGCAATAACGGACTCGTTCTCCGTAACTACATACCACGGAGGTCGAGCACGTACTTACTCCTGCTACCTTGATGAGTCGGAGGTTGGCAAAGCGGCATTACTCAGCGACGTCGCTTCCAAAGAGACTGGTCTCTTAATTAGCATCCCGATCAAGAAAGATCAGATGAGTGAGGTCGAGTCGACCGCAGTCAAAGTGTTTCGGTTCTTTAAGGTGCAACCGCACATTGAGAACCCAAGCACAAAGACCACGATCGAATTGACCAGGCCACGCTACGACTACGATGGCGGCGACATCAAAATTGCTAAGGAATCCGGCGATTCAATGGTCATCATGGGTAACATTGGTTATCCGCTTGAGGCCAGCCAATTGCCCTCTGACAAGCTGCGTGAGATAGTTAACCATCACACGATTCACTTGCACATGCCCATCGGGGCGGTGGACATCGCCCCATCTCGCGAAGACTTAAAGTACAATCCTCGCACCAAAGCGGCGCTCGTGGCTGCTTTGAGCAAGGGCTTCGTAGAGGTGGGTCAGAAGGCTGTAATGGATATCGCGGGAAGCACAAACTTGCTAAACGCTTTAAGTGTTTACGAGGTAGTTTTTAACGCGTATCACCTCGGCCCTTATATTCGCAAGCTCGGTCTGACGCCAAAGTACAAAGGCAAAGAGCTCAAAAGCTCTTCGCTGAGCGTAAGTCTGTCTGAGGAAGAGATAGCCAAACACAGAGTCACTGTAAGGAGGCTAAGTAAGCTTCGTTACAACCGACGTGGTAGGAACTACGAGCTTACTGCTACTGATTCAATAGACGTTCGTAGCGGCACGGTTGTGTACCTAGACACAAAGTCATCGGTGCATGACTTCTTCGGCAGAGTCCGCACTTTACTGGAGACGCCGGACTTCGAAATTGCGTACGTTGTCAAAGCTCGCGGCAACGGCTTTGACTTCTTAAGCAAGAAGCACCCGCTGCTTCAAGAGATACAATTCACGCCAATCGAAGATGTGGCTTTTACCGAAGCTCCCAAGACAACAGTCAATGGAGTCTCGGCAGGCCCTATCGCTAAGCACGACGAAGAAGTGTTTACACTCGATACGGCAATGATTGGCCGATACTCCAACAAGCAGTCAGATTATTGGAAGAGCGCCAAGGTCAACCTCAGTAATCCCAATGGTGGCGTTTACTTAGAGATTGATCGTTTCCTCATCAATGGTGTTACGTCACCAAGGAACTTTGAGGATACTTACAATTCGTTTTGTAAGCTCGGCTTTGACGAAAAGGTGTATGGCTTCAAGCCGTCTGTAGTTGAAGAGATCAAGAAAGGTAATCATCCGCAATGGGTGAGCTTGCATGACAAGCGCATCGAGCTGCTCAACGCTAAGATTGCCAGAGATCCAGACGCTTTCTGGAACCACTACTTCTTCGTTCAACATAAGAGTGGCCAAGAAGATCATGTCGATTCGTTCATGTCAGAAGAGCTGGTGTTGCCAGCTGGCTCTGTTGCACATCAGTACCAGCAAGCTTTGAGAGACTGTTCTAAACATACAGATCTCATAAACCGTTGCCGGTACGAAGTTGAAAATCATGCGGCTTCTATGGCAGCAAACATTAAGCCAAAGATTGACTGCGATCTGTTGCAACAAGCTTACAACGCTCGGTACCCAATGAACATACATTGGGACTGGGACAACGACTCCTTCCTTAAAGACAACACAACTATTAAGGCAAGACGTCAGCGTAACTTCAAACACCTTTCGGATTACATTCAGCTGGTTGACGAATGCAAACCGATCAAAACAACAATCAACCAAAAGGAGGTTAAGTAATATGGAAGTAGCATCAATCATCAATCGCGATTCCCTCTCCGCCACAATCGGTACGGAATCGTTCAACATCCCCAGTTCTCATCCCAAGTTTGAGGACATACGGAGGGCGTTGCTAGACGGAACACCCGGCGAAGAGATTCTGCCGATGTTCCAGACTGCTAAAGCTGTAGTCGACTATACTGACGGAGCTATTGAGATTCGCGGTGGCAAGGTGTTCTTTGCCAACGAGGAAGTTGGTGGCTCGGTGGTAGACCGCATTCTAGAGTTCATGTCGGAAAAGTTGCCCAACAAGCCACTATTCCGCTTCCTAGAACGCGTCATGCGCAACCCATCCATGCGCAGTCGCGAGCAGTTATACGACTTCTTGGAGCACAAGAACCTGCCACTCACGACCGATGGCAAGTTCCTTGCTTACAAGAGCGTTAGCCGTGAATACATGGATCATCACACTGGCAAGATCTCCAACAAGATCGGCAGCGTGATCGCCATGCCACGGCATCGGATCTCAGACGATCCTAGCCTTGGTTGTCACACCGGCCTTCACGTCGGTGCGCTCCAATACGCAGCAGACTTTGGCGGCTCTGACCGCAAGGTAGTCATCTGCGAGATCGATCCTGAGCATGTAGTGTCTGTGCCACTTGACTGTGAGTGCCAGAAAATGCGTGTCTGTCAGTACCGTGTGGTAGCTGATTACACAGGTCCGATCGAAAGAAGCCTTGTCGATGATTACGACGATGAAGAGTCGTACGACGAAGACGAAGTAACCTCAACCCAATAAGGAGATCGATGGCTCCGGGGGAAATCCCCCCGGGGCCGTCACATTATTATGAGTCTACTTAACAGAGCGGCAGTCAAACGTTGCGCGTTGGACATGGCCAGCTTCAAGTTCAAGGAGCGCAACAAGACAAGATTAGAGATGGGCATCGCACCAATGAAAGCTTCTCCATCAAGAGTAAGCAGTCAATTCATGGATACTTTTGAAGCCAAAGTGATTGGGTTATTAACCTCAATGGTTAACGATCACAAGACTGGCTTAACACTATAAACGAAAGGAAACAACATGTTACAAAAAATAGCTAACCCTCCCCTACCCGTCGTATGGGAGTCAGGAAGATTGGCCAAGACCTTCGGTCAGCCAGAAATGAAACGCTGTGCAACCTCTGACTTTCCGGAGGATCATTGCACTGTTCGCACTCATGCCGTCCGAGAAGGTTCGAATGCTCACGTCGCCATATACTTCAAGCGCGCCGACCAAAACAGAATGGTCGCTTACATGTACGGTGAACAGGGCGATAGGAAAGTTGGATTCAACAGCGGGGGCTGCTCAGTCCTTGATCTACCCCACGTACTAAAGATCATCAACGACATCGAAGGAATGTTGGCTTCGCTCAAGTCTTGACATTTTATGATCAATACTACTACGCCAGACGCATTCTTCGATTCACTTACCAAAAAGGAAATTGATGACCAAACCCAGTACTGGATAAAGCACACACCTAACTCAATCGACGAAGTCTTTCGACGTTGGTTGTTTGCTTACACCTCCATCCACACAGGTTGGCAAGCCAATGTCATGGGCTATCAGGCCATCAAGGACTTCATTCACTGGAAGTGGAACAAGTCAGAGTTACGCAAGCGGTTACGCAAAAGCGGTTGCGGTATGCACAACGTGCGCACTAACTACATTTGGGAATTCAGCAAGAAGTTTTGGTCCAATACACCTGACTACCTGGCGCAAGCCGGCGAGTCTTGGCGCTCTTACCGCGACAGGCTTGTACAAAACAACAAGGGTATCGGCATCGCCAAGGTAAGTTATGTCTTGGAATTAATGTACCCCCTCACCTGCAAGGTGCTGTGTGGTGACATTCATCAGTGTCGCGCCTACGGATTCAAAACAAATCTCGGGGACGACGGCACTGACAAGCATAAGTACGAAACAATGGAGTATCACTGGGTTCAAAAGAGTATTGCCTCCGGAACTAGTGGTCCCGTAGCTCGTCAGATCTTCTGGAATCGCATGAAGAAACAACCCAACAGCCGATTCTGGAGTTGGGTATTCGAAGAAGAAAGCTTCGCTATCACCAACCCGTCATGAAAGCCCGTTGGTTCATGCATTACAACAAGCCTGAAAGCAGGCGCAAGGGTCATGCCGTTATGACTCTTCACTACAAAGACGTCTGTCACCTGGTTCGCAACGTCGTGGTTAACACGCCCTGCGAAAGCCATGAACGGACAAATCAACCCCGCTGCGTAATTCGTGGCTGGGCAACTGATGTCGTCATTAACGACGGCATCGCAACCATCAACTGAAAGGATACCAATGAAAATACTAACTCTCGATGAAATCAGAAACCAAGCGCCCGCAGCGTTTGCAACTCAACCCAACCCGAAAGTCTCAAAGCGCTACGGGTTCATCAGCACAGTAGAAACTCTTAAGGCTTACGAGAACCTTGGTTGGTTCCCCGTCAAAGCCCGTCAGTCCTTCACAAGGATCGAAAGCAATCGACCTTACACCCGCCACGAGATCACCTTCGCTCGTCCGGATGAGAAACCGATTGAGAAGCTTGGCGACGTGTCACCTCGCATCCGCCTGCTCAACAGTCACGGGACGGAATCCACCTGGAACAACATTGCCGAGCTGTGCCGAATGATTTGTAGCAACGGCTTAGTCGTTTCAATGGGTTCTGCCTTTGACTTCCGTGTTCGCCACACAATGTCAGCTGTCGAAAATATTACGGAAACCATTGGGAAGATAGGAGAAGCCTTCCCCATGATTCTGTCCAAAGCAGAAGCTTGGTCACAGTTAAAGCTTGGTGACGGCAAGATTCTCGCTCTTGGCGCAGCTGCTCTGTCTATTCGGTACGGCCAAGATGAGTCCAAATGGCCAGCCAATCCAATGGCGATCTCGTTAACTACGCGTCGCCAAGACGACGTAGGGAACGATCTGTGGACGGTGTTCAACAGAGTGCAAGAGAACATTACCCGCAACGGCAACGTACCAACCAACAAAGTTAACAATCGCCGGCGTTCGATTCGGACCATCCGATCAATCGATTCCGACCTAACCATCAACAAGAAATTGTGGGAAGCCGCCGAGCAACTGGCGCTTTCCGCCTAACCCTGAAAGGAACTATGAGAAAAGGAAGACCACGTATCTATTGGGACAAGCTTGTCCAAGGCATTCGTCGCCGCGGACACTTGTCACAACAACAACTAGCAAACCTGCTCAACACCAGCCAACCAGTCATAAGCAACTGGGAATGGTCGGTGGCCGAGCCTCAGCTCCGCTTCAAGCGGAAGCTAGAGGTTCTTGCTTGACCGTATATGCCAAAGACCTACTCAAATTCGGCAACGGTAATGCTAAACTTGAGGAAGGTATTTACCACGTCAGCCTGTTGTCAGGCCACACGTGCCCCTATGCCCAGGAATGCCTGGCAAAAGTTAATCTTTCTACTGGAAAGATTATCGACGGTAAGGGAGCGTCATTTCGGTGTTACTCCGCGTCCATGGAAGCCATGTACCCTGCCTTGCGTAGGCAACGTGAGCACAACACTAACCTGTTGCGCTACAAGTATCCTACCTTTGAGGGCATGGTTGGCTTGATTGAGCGGTCTCTGCCGGTGCATGCGCGCTATATTCGCATTCATATTGGCGGTGACTTCTTCAATCAAATCTACTTCGACGCTTGGGTTGAGACGGCCAAAAGAAATCCTGGAATTATCTTTTACGCCTACACCAAGAGTTTGAACTTCTGGGTAGCTAGGCTCAACGATATCCCGGATAACCTCAGGCTGACTGCTAGCCGAGGCGGCTATTGGGACCACCTCATTGATACGCATAACCTACGCTCTGCAGAAGTTGTGTTCAGTGAATCGGAGGCAAACATACGTGGACTAGAAATAGACCACGACGACAGCCATGCTTACGGAAACGACCCTAAGTCGTTTGCCCTACTACTTCACGGCACACAGCCAAAAGGCAGCAAAGCGGCAGAATCGCTATCGTCACTACGAAAAGCTGGGTTCAACGGCTATTCCAACAAAAAGAAAGAGGTACACCTTGGAGTTTAATTCAATTCCAGACCCAGTAAGCACACCAAACAATCTTGATCGTGAGC
>Ga0209088_10000071_pt1 | contig 75488 bp, 73 predicted proteins | sample S_140625_EF_Meta_FD_187324 | JGI IMG/M metagenome (GOLD analysis project Ga0209088, IMG submission 187324) | Freshwater microbial communities from Lake Simoncouche, Canada to study carbon cycling - S_140625_EF_MetaG (SPAdes) (version 2) | ecosystem: Environmental > Aquatic > Freshwater > Lake ... | reverse complement strand
AACCCAGAATAATTATGTGATTTTTCTGAATTTATCTGGTCTTACGGAAACTGGTAAGGAAGTAAACTACCCGAAGGGCGGGAAGGGGTTTTAGGGGCTTGAATCAGCGAAGCTGATTCTGAAGACCGGGGGTTCCCCCTATCCCTTTTTATACATTTATTTTTGATAAATGTATAAATAGCCTCCTGCGAGAATTGAACTCGCGACCTTCAGTTTACAAGACTGATGCTCTACCACTAAGCTAAAGAGGCATTAAGATTAGGGGGAACCGGTGGTTCCCCCTATAACCCCCTCCCGTCATGTGATCATTTTTATTCCTTACCATTTTACCTGTCATGATTCTTTAATGAAAAATACATGTAATTTTCCTAGGTTCCCGGCGGATACTGATGATTAAGATGTTGCCGCTGCTAAGGGGGTTGTAAGGTGTAAGCTTCGCGGAAAACCATGGGTTCCCCTACTCCACTAAGCTAAAGAGGCATTAAGATGTTGCCGTTGTGAATGCAACATATATTTAATTTATACATAACTTTATATTATTTCTTACATAAACAATCTTAATTCTCCAGTTTTATTTTTTATAAATTCGGTAGAATATAAAGGTAAATTATCAAGTAATATATTATACTTTTACAGAATGGATAACGACAATTTGCCCATTTCGGATCCTATTGATAATTTGCCTCCTCCACCTCCTCCATTCATGGATCCTAGTGATAATTTACCTCCTCCACCTCCTCCACCTCCTCCATTCATGGATCCTAATGCCAATTTCCTCGTTTTCCCCGATAATTTAGAAACGTTATCCGATATTACTACCGTTCTTTTCATTTCCGATGAAATTACTGATTATAAACTATTTTATGACTCTGTAAATTCCACTACATTCCCTATTGTTTATAGTGCGTTTCGGACTTCTAAAACATCGGTAAATGAAGTACTTACCAAGTTCACCTCGATACAAAGAATCGGTTTCGCTTTCCACTCCTCTTCTGGAAATGAAAAAAAATTCTTGGATGGAACTCCGCTTTTCACCGATCCTGATATTTCAAATGAAAATGTGGACTGGTTACTACAGGTTATTAAGGAGTATAATGTAAAGAATGTGGATTTCTTGGCATGTGATAGTTTACTTTATGAGAACTGGGTAAAGTATTTCGATTTACTCCATAAGGAAACCGGAGTCATTGTGGGTGCGTCGAATGATAAAACTGGAAATATAAAGTACGGTGGTGATTGGGTCCTTGAAAGTACAGGTGAAGACGTAGAATTGATTTATTTTACAACGAGCATTGAATATTATAAAAATTTGCTTTACCAGATAACTGTAAATGGAATCAATTATGATGTAAATGATAGCACTTTAAACGCTACTCTTTCAAATAATTCCTCTGTTAAAGATTCAATCATTATACCACAAACGATAAGTTATAATAGTATAACTTATACTGTAAGAAGTGTTGGTAATAGTGCGTTTCAAAATGCTAATAATCTAACAGATATAACTCTTCCTATTACCATAACATCTATCGGACAGAACGCGTTTTATAGTGCGAAACGTTTAAATAGTGTAACGGTTCCCAGTGGCGGTTTAAATAGTATAGCCTACGCAGCGTTTTCGCAGTGTTCTGCTTTATCAAACTTCTTAATTCCAGAGGGCGTTACATCCATTCTGGAGTTTGCATTTAGTCGTTGCAATTTCAAAAGTGTAATTCTTCCCAGCACGCTAGTATATATGCCGTATAGTGCATTTGATTTTTGCCCAAATTTAACATCTATAGTTTTTCCACCAAATTACGATATTGGCTTAGACACATGCAGTGGTTGTCTTAAACTGAGATATGTTACGTTTGGAGCTAACTGTAGAAAAATTTATGCGAATCCGTTTAAATATATTACAAACTCGTTATTCATATCATTTAAAAACACTTCTTATTTACCTATTAGCACAGCAGGTACCGTATTTGAGAATAGTAACACGGCATATTACAAAGAAGGAGTTTTACCTCCATCCGGACAAGGTACCGATCCGGTTGCTTATTTGAAAACCACGTTTAATTCCACCGTTGCACAAATTATAGACCCCCCTCAATTACCCATTACTGAAACCACTACATGGCATCTTTTATCAACTATTACCGTTAATGATATTACATTTACACCTGCTTACGCCAATAGCGGACTCGTATATTTACCATACAAAAATAGTTCAATTAACCCTACAGTTTATGCAACTGCATCGAGTCCTTTTTCTACAGTAACTAATATAACCGGAACAACTAATTTAACTCCGAATGCGTATAACGATATTCAAATTACTGTTACGTCAAACGAATATAATACATATACATGGAGTGTACCGGTTTTCGTTTCTGGTCCATCCTGTTTCCTCGAAGGATCCAAGATTCTCTGTCTCCTTGATAACCAAGAAAGATACGTCCCTGTAGAAAAAATTAGAAAGGGTACCTTAGTAAAAACTCTTTCCTCCGGATATAAACCCGTGGATATGATCGGACATGCCAAGGTCTATAATTCCGGTGATTCGGCACGTATTAAAAACCGGCTTTTCAAATGTTCCAAGAAAAACTACCCAGAATTGTTCGAGGATTTAATTATTACGGGATGTCATTCCATTCTAGTGGGTGATATTACCGAAGAACAACGTGCAAAGTCCATCGAGTATAATAACGATATTTATATTACTGAAAACCGATACAGATTAATCGCCTGCTTGGATGATAGAGCGGAACCCTATGAAGTAGAAGGTGAGCATCCAATCTGGCACCTCGCATTAGAAAACAATGATGTTTATATGAATTATGGGATCTTTGCGAACGGGCTTTTGGTGGAAACGGCAAGTAAACGAATGATGAAGGAATATTCAGGAATGGAATTATTAGAATCCTAAAATCAAAGTAACAAAAGCTTGATAAATATTTGAATTATTATTAATTCAAATATTCAGTAATCTATTTTAATATATCACCAAAGTCCTCGCACTCGCATCCGTCGCCTCCACATATTTCGGCATCCAAAAATAGGGTATGACATTCGCTAACCCGGGATATTCTGCATCGAAAATCGATCGATACCATCTCTGTTCCGCGGTTTTCGGCGGATTATGATGCATATCTTCAGACGTTATAACATTCAACGGTAAATTGGCCGCATGTTCTTGTAAAATCTGATACAAAGACCGTGTTCCCATACTCACCCCATCACTAAACGCTTCCTTCCTCCTCCATAAAATATCGTGCGGTAATAAATCCCTGTTCAAAGAATCTTTAAATATTTCTCCGGAAAATGCGGACCGGAGAAGCCATTTCTCTTGTTTTCCAGTAACTGGATGGAATCGTGTCAAAGGAGGAATCGCCAAATAATATTGGACCCAAGAACGATCCAAAAACGGGGTCCTCGGCTCTAAACCATGGCTCGAAATCGACCGATCCGATCGCAAAACATCAAAATAATGGATGTCTTTTAGAAGCCGACGTGACTCCCGGTCAAACTCGATCGAATCCGGACACTTATGCATATACAAATAACCCCCACATAGCTCATCCGAGCCATCACCATTAAATATCACCTTGGCTTCACTATTCGAGGCGATATACTTACCCAGAAGCCAATTTCCAATACTGGCTCTCACCGTCGTCGTATCATAACTTTCGATACAGGTAATAACATCGGGCACCACATCAATGAAGTCTTGCTCTGTCAAAATGATTTCCTTATGAATTGTACCCAAATAATCGGCGACTTGTTTCGCATATTTCAGATCCTCCGATCCTTCGAGTCCGATCGAATATGTTTCTACTTGAGGTAGGCCATTTATCCGATGATAATCTGCCACTAAAGCTGTTACCAAACTACTATCCAGGCCACCCGATAATAGGCATGCAATTGGTCGATCCGTAGTACAACACCGTTTAAAAACTGCCGCCATAAAATATCTCTGAATTCCATACAAATAATCATTATTGGATTTCTTATTTATAATATTCGAATTGAATCCCGTAGCATGATAGGTTACCGTATTTGTCATATTCCATGTAGCATTTACTGTCCAAGGTAAATCAAATTCCGCATAAGTTCCCGGTTGAAATGGTTCCAATACAAAAGGACAGTTATCGAAAGATTCTAAATTACTCTCCACAATAGACATTCGCCTTTGTTTTCTCAAGAACTTTTGCCGGAGTTTAATATAAAATGGCGATAACATTTTGAGTTCGGATGCGAAACCAAATGTACGGTCGGGAGACGCGGAATCTTTGTTTCTTAACCAAAATAGAGGACGAACTCCATAAGGATCTCTAGCGATATATAGTTTTGTGATCTGAAGATTATATCGACCATCGAGTAGTAAAAAAGAGAATACGCCGTCTAACATTTGAAGTGTATGATCGATTCCGTATTTCAAATAGAGGTGAATAATGACTTCACAATCGGAATCTGTCGTCGGCTTTATATCCATCTCCTTATATAACTCACGATAGTTATAGATCTCACCATTACAGATGAGTGTGATATCATTATATTTTATGGGCTGATTTGATCCGATATTTAGTCCATTGATGGCAAGTCGATGAAACCCAAACAGGGCATTTACATTTACACTGGTCAAACTCGAATGTTCTGGGCCACGTCCTACACCTTTTTTGAACTGTTCATCAATAAATTTACGCGGGAATACAGTTTCATTGGTGTTTAGTAATGAAAATATTCCACACATTTAGCTAATTCTTATTGTGATATAGTCTTTATGTTTTTTTGTTTTTTCTAATGATATTATAATGCCTTCAATTTTCGATTTCAGTGAACAGAGTTTTTGGCTTTTTGTCATCATTTGTCTTTTCATCTTATTTTTCATGGTTTATAAAATCAAACCCATTTCGAATTATTTTGCTGAAGCGTTTGAAGATAAAATTACGAACGCAATACGGATCTAAAGAGGGGAACCAAGGTTCCCCTTCAACCCCTCCTATTAGGCTATACAAAAGGGAACGCAGTATATTCCGCGAAGCTTAAGCCTTAATATCCCTCCCTTAAACACTTAAAATTAGAATAGAAATTTAATTGTTTTAACAGAAGGGAGGGATTTTAAGGGAACCGTAGGTTCCCTTAACGAGGTTCCCTTAATAAAATCCATTGTTATTATAACAACAATGTCAGATCCAACCACATATTCAGAATCCGTATCAAACTATATAAAATCCAGTCCCGCACCCTCCACCATATCCACCGTTCAATATGTATTAGGTGAATCTAACACTCCTGGGCCCGAATCAACCAATGTTTATTCCAGTTTCTATAAAACAGGATTAGATCCAGCTGAATATGCTTCTGAATTTGTTTTAGGGAATAGTCCGGCAGCTTTGAAACAGGGGATACTTCCCGGAAATAGATATTTTCTTCCCGTGATGGATAATAAAACACCAGGTTCAACTAAAAAATGTTACGATGAATCAGGTAATCAACATGACTTATCCATGTTAATAGATAATGTAAATCGAACAAGTATTATAAAAGATTCATCAAACCACGGTCTTTTCTATTCACTTTATGCATCGATAAAAGATTATGAAAAAGGTATATCAAATATAGGTTTGAAAAAAAACCCTTATACATGTAAACCCATTACTGCATTTATGGATGATTCGAACACTAAACAAACAGATCCCGCATATGTCTTGAAATCGGATACAGAAGGATTTATTGATACTGCGGCTTATAAAAATGTTAAAGTGGAACCTGTATCGAAATCGCCCGGATCGAATACACCTGGATCAAAAGTGCCAGGTGTCGTATTTAATGCAACCAATCCACCGGTATTGACTCCTGAAGGAAGTGTAAAAACCGACAACTTCGGAATCCCTATGTATCAAAACGATGGAACCGGGGGTGGACCCAATCAATATAATGTAAATGGCCAAGCTGTAAAAACGAATCAAGGTATCATGGAAAAATTATTACCGCCTCCTGGAATGACTACCGGAGAAAGTGCCCTGGCCGATATACAAACGTTATATGTGCCCAGTATCGAATCATCCGCGTTTACCACCATTGAGAATTCAGATGTTGTAATTACACAACGTCAGAATCGAAAAAATCCTTGGTCGGATCCCATTTTTTTATTTTATGTGGGATCTCTCGGGCTACTATTTGGAGTTTTAGTTTACCGGTTATTTAATGTTAAAAACAGATAAATGTTTATTACTTGGAAATGTTATATCTTTTATAAATTTCCAAGGCGACTAAAGCACCGAAAATTTGGACGGCACAAAAGGGGATAATATCAGAGGGGGCGATTTTACCGGCAGCGGCCATAGTAATTGTTACAGCGGGGTTAGCAAAACCATAGGAAATGTCTTTGAGTAAAATGATGATTAAAGCCAAGGCAGCACCAATCGCTAAGGGATTTCCTGTTGCTAAAATGACGTATACGAAAAAGATGGATGCGATGAATTCTACTAAATAAGCGTACATATATATTTAGCGGCGAAATTTTTAAGGGAACCACTTTAAGGGAACCGTACGGTTCCCTTAAGATCCCTCCCTTTTTTAAACCCTTTTTATAAATCTTTGAAGAATGGATTATGCAAGGGAGGGATCTTAAGGGAACCGTACGGTTCCCTTAAAAAGGTTCCCTTAATTAATATCAAAATTGATTTAAGGGAGGGATCTTACCCGAAGGGAGAACCGTAGGTTCCCTTAATATGATCATCCTAAAATGTGTCCAAGAAAAATCCAAACTTCGTATCAAATTCCATTGTTTCATTAATGCCGAAAATCATATTTATACAAATGTGTATAACAATGATTATAATTGCCGGTTTCCGAAAGATATTCGACAGGCCAATAAATACTATAGAATCAATGATACCGATATTGCTTTAACCGCATTGGGTTCCAGCTATTTCTATACGATTAAGCGTAAAAATATTGTTACCATGACGACCGATGAAGCCAATGCGATTTTGAACCCACCACCCGATCTTTCCACAATTCGTATCTTTGATGCCGGAGATTGTGTGATTTGTTTATCCGTAGCATCGAATATTGTCTTTCTTCCTTGTGCACATAAGTGTGTTTGTTCTGACTGTAATGGACAGCTGAAAACGACGAAATATTGCTGTCCGGTTTGTAGAGAAGTAGTGAGACAAGGAATAATGAATTAGGTTATAACCAGAATAAATCTATTCCATTAATAACAACATGATTCATAAAAAACTAAAAAAAAAAGTAAGATTCAATGGTTTTACTATTTTTTTAGTTTCATATACAAAAGACGGAACATCTGATCAACTATGGTGGTCAGAGGAAGATCAGTTTATAGCAAAAGTTACCGCAAGAGAAGAAATAATGCGTCTCTTAAATATACATAAATATATAACGTTGAAAGATGTTCTCAAGTTATTATATCAACCCAATAACATTTCTTATAATGAAGATAATTTTCATTAAATAAACTCTTCAATCTAGGGGGAACCGGTGGTTCCCCCTATTAAAAACTCCAATAAATAAATAAACCAATACCAGAACATAAGCATTAAACCCCATGATTATTCCATAATTAAACCATGTTTCCACGGGTGGATAATACATAATCGGTGAAATCACATTTGCCAAAACAAGTTGTGTGATCTGTAGTCCCGTGATATACTTTTTATAATTACGGACAAATCTTAGTTTTAGAACCGATGCTGCATAATATGAATACATAACAGTATGGACCAACGCGTTTACCCATGTTGCCATCCAAATACAATCCACTTTATAAACATAACAAAAGTGCCATACGATAACCGCCCCAACATGATGATATTTTTGTAAAAAGATGGGTGTCTTCTTTTGTAAATAGATCAAATATGTATCCGCATATTCATAATACTTGGATAGGTAAAACAGTAAAATAGTTCGATCGAATTCAGGATCCGAAAAATAATATCCCGCTTGAAAAACGATTCCTCTATTCAATAATATTCCTGTCATTTTTAAAAAAATAGCTGCACTGAATAACGTTAGACCCACATTATGGAAGAATGCTAAAACGGATATATCATATGGATGTAAATTTGCAATATAACGTTTTAGATTCAGATAAAAATATGTTCCAATGACTGGTGGTATGAGGTGGTACATGTATTTTTTATTGAAAAAATACATTTAAATGGTTTGGATAATTATAATACGCATATGATGAAATGATGACCAAGAGAAGATAGTACATGAATCGAAGAATGACATAATTTTGCGTATTCTATATTTGGATCAAAACACCATTGATTCGTCATATATCCATAATAATAAATTATTATTACAGTGACAAATGTCAAAACCGTCAATAATTTATAAAGAACGGGCATTATATTTAGATTTTTCATAAAATAATATCCGCCTATCGTTACGATTTGTAAAATCGCCAATTTATCGATCAAATTTGTGATTGTACAATCATATATTCCATGAACCACCAAAGATGTGAATGTCAATAAATAAAAAGAATATGCGTATTCCTTTTTTCCTTTTAAAAACGCAGCAATATGATTCGTATAAAACAAAAGAGAACTATAAAAAGGCAACTTAACTGAGCCAAATGTCATGCTACAATATATGAAATGTCTTTACACCTTTTATTTCAGGATATTTATTAGGTCCCTTTCTTAAAAGTTTGATGGGGTCCCAAGAACCCCTCATTCGGTCCACCTAATGCAACACGACGATTATTACATTTAATAGGAACTCTCGCACCTCCACTACGGCAACGAATTTTCGCATCATAAACATCGTTTTTGTTTGAATAAGAACTGAATGTTATGGGACCATTTGAAGCATTTAAAGATCCGACCGCAACCGCGTTCACTCTCTTCTTTTCGGCAGTTCTTGATGCATCACGATTGGCATTGATCCATTTCTTTTGGTAAGCGGTATGGGTTCCATCGAATACGGTAGGGTTAATACGCCCACGATTCATGAATCCAGCCATACCGAATCGAATCGGGTTAATTGCCGTAGTTACGGGAGTATCGGTGTAGGTACGAGTGTATTCATGGCGATCGCTAGCGAAAGATGCTTCTCCGTCGGAGGTGGTGTTTTTTATAGGCATAGCACGAACACCATATAATGTTGCATTATTGATGTCTTGTATAATGGGAAACATGGAAATCATTTGATTATAGATATGATATATAATCAGATTATGTTTAAGGGAGCAGGGGAACCAAGGTTCCCCCTGCGACCCCCTCCTTTTAGTTTTTATTTGATAGGAGGTATATTAAGGGAGGGATTTAAAGGGAACCGTAGGTTCCCTTTTAGCGGTAGCTCGGCCATCTGCTCTGCCTGATCGTCGTCAAAGGAACAAACGAACCATTATTGTAACCACCAAATCCAACATCGTTATAGTTACGATTCACCGCCTGTTGTTTCTTAAAGGTAATATAATCGGAAGAATCGGCAACAAATTTCGAGTTACCCGAACCAGCTGGAATATTCGAGTTATCACAGGTTTGAATCATCGAACCAATCACTAATCCACGATTCGCACCTTCACGGCTCGCCTGAATCTGATTCGGTCCACCGCAAACATAATTCACACGGCCCAAATAATCTCCTAAATTGTTAACCGCACGAAAAGGTGTTAAAACACGCCCCCTGTTATTCACAATATCGTTTGCATTTGTGGTATTCCACCCAATTCTTAAAACCTTACGCATTGCGGTTTGTTCGCTATCCTTATAGTTATCAACTGTCTGCGTGGGTGAGATTCCGTTAAATGGGACGGTAAAGTTACCTCCACATTTCGGTGTAGTATAAGTTGCAACTGACATATATATTAAACGGGGAGAAATTATTAGGGGAAACCAAGGTTTCCCCTATAACCCCTTCCTTTTTTTCTTCTTTTTTCTTTTTTTTTTGTTTTTTTTGAAGGTAGTATATATATAATATATCATAATGGAAATGGAAAATCCCGAGGATTTAGTCAAAGACGATTCTTTCCTTCAATTCAACTCCGATTGTATCCGAAAAAAGTCCAACTGGAGTAAGTCCGCCAAAGAATACAAATTCGATACCGAAACCTTCAATCCGGAGCAGTTTCTAAAGGATATCCAAGAGCGTTCACCCAAATTACATGCTCTTTTGTCGAAGATAGAAAAACTAGATGCCGCGGATCATGATCGTGATGGACATTACTATAAACATTTCATCTTTTGTGATCTTAAATCCGGTAATTATGGTGCAAAAATGTTGGCAGCTGCATTCATTGCAAAAGATATGACTATGGGTTATACCGCACCCAAGAATAAAGGGCCGGAAAATGGAAAAAACGGTAAACCCATATCGGCCGGCAAGCCTTTGAAAAAGAAACTCTATGGGAAAATCGCTTTCGTTGAAAAAAACAAGCTAACAAAAGAGCGGTCTTTCTACCTACTATCGTCTGTCTCCGTTTTCGATCAACCTATTTCCGTGGCCAATAAAAAACAGATTTTATCGACTTTCAATAAACGGCCCGATAATATTCATGGTGAGGATATTCGTTTCATCATCATGGATAGTGGTTTCAAAGAAGGAATCGATCTTTTTGATATCAAATATGTTCATATTTTTGAGCCCTCGGTGAATTCCGCCGACCAAAAACAGGTGATTGGACGTGGAACTCGTACCTGTGGCCAAAAGGGTCTGATTTTCCACCCCACACAAGGGTGGCCTCTTCATGTCTTCATTTATGATTTATCGATTCCCGAAGAGTTACAACATTCTTTTTTGGGTGCTAAATCCACACATGAACTATATTTGAAATCACTAAATATCGATTTACGTATGTTCGAATTCAATGCGGACTTGGAAAAAACGGTTATTTTTGGATCTGTGGATCATGAACTTACCGAAAATATTCATAGTTTTGGCTCGGAAATAGTCGGAGGTGGACCCAAAAAGAAGAAGTTGGTTGTAGACCGTACCTTACCTCCCCTCATCATTAATACCAAAGGTGATAAGCCCGTTTTGGCATATATGAATGGTCAAGATATGGTGGAATTGAGCGGTGATCGAGAACCCATGACATTCCAAGAAATGCGTCAATATATTCGTAACTATTTTTCGGATACTGCTTGGGGACCTGCCAAAATGGAGAATTTATGTGAAGAAGCGAATGCGACGGTTCAAGCAAAAACCGGAGGTGGAAGCCAACTTATCACCTATAGTCCGACTCAAGAGTTCGTTCGCCGATATTTCACCCCTCAAGCCCCCGTAAAAGGTATGCTGTTATGGCATTCAGTAGGCACAGGGAAATGTCATGCTTTAAATACGCCAATATTAATGTTTGATGGATCTATAAAAAAAGTTCAAGATATCCTTGTTGGTGACAAATTAATGGGAGACGATTCTACACCTAGAGAAGTTTTGTCTTTAGCTAGGGGACAAGATACTATGTATGATATTGTTCCAGTAAAGGGTGAAAAATATACTGTAAATTCGGAACATATTCTTTGTCTAAAATTTTCAGGAAAAGGCTCTATATCACATTTACCGCATGTTCATAAGACAAAACCATATGTTACGCGTATTTTTGATAAAAATGCAAGAGTAATGAAAAGTCAACGATTTGATACAAGAAAAGAAGCTGAATATTATCTTTCACAAATTACCGAAGAGGATAAAATTAGTGAAATAACAGTTATTGATTATTTAAAACTACCACAATCGTGTCAAAACGAACTAAAGGGATATAGAAAGGGAGTTGATTTTGAATATAAACCAGTAGATTTTGATCCCTATATTTTTGGTGCATGGTTAGGTGACGGAACATCAAGAGATCCTAAAATTACAACTCAAGAATCAAAAATGATAAAATATCTCAATGAAAAATTGCCAGAATATGGACTCAGATTGGTTTACGAATCACAATATGATTACAGAATGTCTTGCAATGACACAACTCGAGAAAATTTATTCATGCGATTCATGAAAAAATACAATTTGGTAAACAACAAACATATTCCGCAAATTTATAAATGCAATGATCGTAATATTCGTCTTCAACTATTAGCTGGGATTATAGACACAGATGGATACTATTGTAAACGTGGGAAAATGTTTTCGATTACGCAAAAATCTGATATTTTAACGTCTGATATTTTGTTTTTAGGTAGATCTCTTGGATTTGCATGTTATTCTAACAAACAAGAAAAAAGTTGGACGTATAAAGGCGAAAAAAAGAAAAATTGGTACAACATGATAAAAATTAGCGGAAATGGTCTTGATGAAATACCAACTTTACTTACACGAAAACAAGCAGAAAAAAGGTGCCAAATTAAAGATGCACTTGTAACTGGAATTAAAGTTTGGTCCGTTGGAAAGGGAGATTATTATGGATTTACATTAGATGGAAATAATAGATATTTGTTAGGAGATTTCACTGTAACCCATAATACATGCAGTGCCGTTGCAGCGGCCACATCTTCGTTCGAACCACAAGGATATACTATCCTTTGGGTCACTCGCACAACCCTAAAAAACGATATCTGGAAGAATATGTTCGACCAAGTATGCAGTGAAGTTATTAAAAGACGTGTCCAGAACGAAGGACTAGTTATTCCCGATGATAGTTCCAAGAGAATGAAACTCTTATCCAAATCTTGGAAAATACGTCCCTTATCCTATAAACAATTCAGTAATTTGGTTTCCAAAGAGAATAACTTTTATAAAACCTTGGTCTCGATCAATGGAAAAGAAGATCCACTTAGGAAAACCCTATTGATTATCGATGAAGCACATAAATTATATGGTGGTGGAGATGCCGTTTTATCTTCGATGGAACGTCCGAATATGACCGCATTACATAGTTCTTTGATGAATTCTTATACCGTGTCGGGATCGGATTCTGTCCGGCTTTTATTGATGACTGCCACACCTATCACCGATAGTCCCATGGAACTTATAAAACTCATCAATTTGTGTAAGCCTTCTGCCATGCAGCTTCCCGATGAATTTCCCACTTTTTCGGATACTTTTTTGGATATGGAAGGCCACTTTTCGGAACAAAGTCGCCGAATGTTCTTGGATAAAATCGCTGGTCATGTTAGTTATTTGAATCGTGAAAAAGATGCCCGGCAGTTTTCCCAGCCTCGTATCCAATATATTATGACTCCCGTGGTTCAAAATGTGGATAAATTATTGGCGGTAGATCGCCGATTTGCTCGTAGCTACTATGATAAAGATGTATTAATTTTGAAAAATAGGATTCTGGAAGAGAATGGTAAAATCGATGCGGATTTGAAAGACTTACATGCATCCAGATTCCATGAACTCACCGATCACTGTGATGAATTCGAAGGTCCGATGCGTAAAAACTGTACGAAAGTCGCCAAATCAACGATCCGTGAATTGGTGAAAGAAGCCCGTGAGCATACGAAAAAGATCCGTGAAACTATCAAAAATATTCGTAAAGAAATAAGAGATAAGAATGTTTTTAAACGTGACGAACTCAAGAAACTAGGTGAAAATACGAAAGCCGATCCTGCGGAACTCGACGCTTTTAAAGCATCGAGCTTTTACCAGTTAAAATATAAATGCGGGAAAAAAATGAGACCCGATACCAAATTAAAAGAAGCTTCCGTGAATGATCCAAAAATTGTTGAACTATCTGTAGAATTAGAATCTTATGATTCTCGTATTAAACAGATGGAAGAGGGGTTAAAATCGGAAATCGATACTCACAATGCTCGTATGAAACGTATTAAAAATATGATCCGTACGGGAGGGCTGAGTGACTTGGAAAAGAATGTCTTGAAGCTTACCATGTCGGATGCTCGTAAGACTTATAAGGTTTCGATGAAACTTAAGAAGAAAACGACAGATGAAGTTGTGAAAGATCTCAATAAAACGAAAAAGAGCTTGGAAAAACAGAAAAAAAAGAGATATGGTTCGATCAGAAAATCATTGAAGAAAAACATCCGTGATTCCAAGAAGGCGAAACGCGAGGCATTAAAAGTAGAACGGGATCTGAGAAAGACAATGAAAAAACAGGAGAAAGTCCATGAGGAAATCAAGAGTGATGTTTTGAAAGATCTGGTGAATAAATATTCGTTCGTGTTGGAAGAAAAGTTAAATGGTATAGAAGAAGAACTGGAAGAAAAAGCTGAAGCGAAAATGGCTTTGAAAAAAGCAAAAGAAGTTGCGAAGGTTGAAAAAGCTAAGGTCAAAGAGGAATCTAAAAAAGCCAAAGAAGAAGCAAAAGCTTTGGAAAAGGCAGAAAAACTAAAGAAAAAGGAAGAGGAAAAGACCCGTAAGCTAAGAGAGAAACAGGAACTTAAAGATAAAAAAGAGAAAGAAAAAGCCGAAAAAAAAATGGCGAATAAAACAAGAAAAGTGAAAACCTAAATGAAAATTGAAAGTTTTTATATTTTTATTTATAAAAATATAAACATGTCACCAACTATTTACAATTTAAATCATGCGGTTCATAAAGAAAAAATGGCGGCATTTGATTACGATTGGACACTTGTTTGTCCAAAGGGCGGTAAAACTTTTCCATCCGATATCGATGACTGGGAATGGTTATATCCTGGTATTCCCGACAAGATAAAAAGTTATAACGAAGAAGGTTTCATGATTGTTATATTTACAAACCAATCTAAAACTTGGAAACACGAACAGATACAACTTGTTTTGAAATCATTGAATATTCCTATATTCATAGCTATTGCGACAGAGAAACATGATTATAAGCCAAATCCTGACCTATTCAATCTATTCATGGGAATAAATAAAATAAACAAGGACAAATCCTTCTTCATTGGAGATGCGATCGGAAGAAAATCTGACTTTTCGGATAGTGATAAAGTTTTCGCAGAAAATATCGGAATTCCTTGCTACTGTCCAGAACAAGTATTTCATGTGAAAACTGAGATCACGGAAATTCCGACAGTACCATTACCTGATAATGAGAAACAAATCGTTATCATGATGGGTTATCCTGGGTCGGGGAAAAGTACGGTTGCGAAAAATATATGTAAAAACGAGAATTTTGTTTATATGGAAGGTGATCTTTATAAAACATCGAATACAATGATAAAAGCATCATTCGAACATATTATAAAAAATAAATCGATTGTATTTGATGCCACGAATAGTTCTTCGAAAAAAAGAAAAGAATATATTGATCTTGGAAAAACACACAACTATAAAGTTATTTGTATTCATGTATCCACACCATTAGAAATAGCATATAAACGCAATAAATTAAGAAATTACGAAAAATATGTTCCGAAAATAGCGTATTCTGTTTATAAAAAAAACTATGAGGAACCGAATGAAAAGGAAGGATTTACATTATTTGTGATATAACAATCTATTAGGGGGAACCCCCGGTCTTCAGAATCAGCGTAGCTGATTCCCCCTCCCGCCCTTCGGGTAGTTTAGCTCCTTACCAGTTTCATTAATAACAAATAAATTCTGAAAACCCACATAATTATTCTGGGTTCCCGGTCGATAATGCTGAGACTTGTTGTCCCCCTATATTTAATGTAATATCTTTTTCCATGCTCCAATCCTTGTTAAAGCTTGTGAATGCAATGTCAATGACAGAGTCTTCGAATAATCCGTAATAAATAGACCGTGGTCGTTATGTTTTAACACGCGATCTTCAAACAACTGATTCGCATTTTCAAACGCTCCATGAATATCCGAATTCGAATGATGCAAATGATAAATCATGCAACGATCAAAATCATACGCCGCCAATAAATCTGCCTCTCTTACAATATGATAAGCCACTTGATATGGGCCCAAATGAGGATATCCCTCCTTCTTCACCTTGGAATAAGACATCGTCGAAATGATCTGTTGTACAATATTGGCTTCAATAGGGTCCATGATATTATCCAAATACTCTCCGATTTCTCTGACACCCTTCTTTTCATTCATATATTTCTTGTCACACATATCATGAATCACGGCAGCGGCATAAATGATTTTTTCCTGGGATTCCAGCATAACATTTCTGGGGACCTCGGCTTGATATATCTGGTTGGCAAAATTGAGAACCTCCATACTATGCTTTAATCCATGGGATTCATCGACACCATATCTTGCGGATGTCAAAAGAACATAATGGAAGAGTTTTGTGAAAAGTGACATGGTTATTGTTTTTATATAATTCATCTTTATTTTGTTTGGAATCAATTTTAAGGGAACCCTTTTGCTTCGCTAAGGTTCCCTTAAGATCCCTCCCTTAATTTTTTCATTTCTAGGAAGAAACCCAACCCGTTTTCTGTTATTTTTTATTATAATTTAATCTCACGAAAAGTGATAAAATAACTTAAAAATATAATGATTTTATATTAAAATGGTCGCTAAAATTTGTTTCATAACTGCCATCTATGGAAATTATGAATCCTGTTGTAAACCCTTCAAAACACAGTCGGTAGAAACCGATTTCATCTGTTTTACCGATTCGCCTACCATTTTGGCAAATGGCTGGATTATCGATAATACGCCCTACCATTATGAAAACCCTTCTCCTTTAGATGACGGACAATATGTAAATTCGTTTTCAAATAACAAGCATACTTTCAATATCGCCAAATATTATAAACAATCTTTTCGATTTATTCCAAGATTAGCCGAATATGACGTCGTAGTTTGGGTAGATGGAACAATCGAAATCACCAATTCAAGCGTCTCTTCATGGATCATGGATAACATCAACGACAAAAAGATAATTGGTTGGGAACACGAGCGACGTAGCGGTCGACTCATAGAAGAGGTCATCGACTCTTCCACTTTCCACCGTTATTGTTCCTCCTTTTGGAATAATCAAGCCCAACCTGTACAAGATGTTTTGTTTCAATATTCCGAATATTTGAAAGATGGATATAATGATACGGATTATTATAAGAAACTGGATCCTGAACGAGCCAATTTTGGTGTTTGGCTGACATGTTTTGTAGCGTTTTTACAAAAAGATGAATATGTCAAAGAATTCTTGGATTTATGGTATTTACAAACTCTGAAATACTCTACCCAAGATCAAATCGGATTTCCGTATGTTTGTCAAAAAACGGGATTAATTCCTTATACATTACCCGATAAAGAAATTGGCGGTGATCGGCCACATGATGGGACCGATTTTTATGTGAAACATTTGCATTTTTAACAGGAATATATTTAAATTCAATACGGTTTCCTTAAAATATATTGTCTATTATAATGGAAGAATCCGAAGATCCCAAGCCTTCTCAAAACCCCTTATCCGATTCTTCGGATAACGTTCTTCCGCTACGTCAAATGCCTCCGCGGAATTCACAATCCATCGATAAATTAACCATGGAACTCCTTTTGAATAAAACGCATTATGCCAAGTATTTATCCAAGACCGATCCTCAACGACACAACGAATATCAAGAGTTTTTAGGAAAATTATCAACTTATCGCGAGGATATTTTGACGATGACCGAAACTCTTTTGGTGAACCCGAAAAAGATGTATACAAATGAAGTCGGACAAGCGTTCGATAACTATGTTCAGACCTTGATCAAATACCTGGAAATCGAGGAAATGAATAAGGAGCCTGATAATGGAAATGACGATCCAGATACTTTATTTGCACCGACCCTGATGAACAAGCCAGCACCTAAGTTTGAATCGGGAAAATTCAAGGCTTTTGAAAAAATTTTTCCAAGAGTCGGCGAATTAAAAAATGAAACTAGGCCAACAGAATCCACGATGGATTTCTTTTTGAAATCTTCGAGAAAGTGATTAAAGAAATCTTGTCGAAATACATAAATGTCCGATGGAAACGTAATTCTTTCGTCTTTACTAGAAAATCTATCACCCGATAAACCGTTTTCCGTTGTCCGCTGTGGAATAGGTGCCGAAACCGTTTTCGCCTATTCCTACGACTCCAAAGATCCCGATGAATACGATAAAAAGCGTCCTGGTGTTACGGAAACCCTACATAATAATGCCGGAATCTATTTCCACCCCAAATATCACGGTGCGGACCGTCATGACTATGTCCAGCATTTTAGAATGGCCATTCAATCATGTGATTATATGGCAGTGTGGTATGATACTTGGATTCACAGTGTAGAACAAAACTTCATGAAATCATTTGATATTGGGGATCGCCACTTTCCGGCCACCGATCTAGAACCATATTATCATACGAATCCTTGGTCTTCCTTATTAAAAAATAAACGCGTTCTAATCATACACCCTTTTGCAAAATCGATCGAATCACAATACAAAAACCATCGTTCTCAATTATTCGAAGACCCCAATGTTTTACCTGAATTCGATCTTTTGACGCTACAATCATGTAATACATCCGCTGGAAATCGATTGGGTGATAGTTGGGTTCATAATTTTCGAGATATGTGTGCACGTATAGACCAGATCGATTTCGATGTTGCTCTTCTTGGATGTGGTGGATATGGGCTACCTTTAGTGAACTATATTAAAAATACGAGGCGTAGATCCGCGATTTATGTGGGTGGAGCACTACAAATTTTATTTGGTATCAAGGGATTACGGTGGGATAGCATACCTCAAATTAATAAATTTTATAATGAATTTTGGGTTAGACCGGCAGAAGAAGAGAAGATAAAAGGGTTGGAATTAGTGGAAGGAGGGTGTTACTTTTGAGTTAAGGGAACCTACGGTTCCCTTAAGATCCCTCCCTTTTTAATAAAATTTATATTCATAATATAACTCTAATAATAAAAAGTTATACCATGTATTCACGTATTCAAAAACCTCGTGTCAATAAAGCCCGTCGTACCATCAAAAAAATGAACTGTAGCCCCGCAGTAAAAGGCCGCACCGCCCATTTCGACACCTGTTATACCCCCGATGTTTTAATCAAAATCAAAAGTGCATATAACAAGGGGAAACCTCGAGATCAGCGTATTTCAACGAAAAACCCCCATAAAATATGGACGGAGTTACGCGACCGACTAACCCAATGTTCATCGGAAGACTGTTGGTTGAAAGAGATCAAAGATCCCAAAGTGCGTAGTCAGTTAGACGATCTCATGTTTGCACCAGATAAGCCGGATGAATGGAAAGCGAATCCGACGGAATGGCTTTCCAACTTCGATATCGCGAATGTATTAAAACAATACCAAATTACACATCGTGAATTCAAACTTTTAGGTCCGTCATCGATCGATTATGATACAAAATTACCCGAAGAAAACGGTAAATGTGTATGGGAGGATCTATGTAGGCTTTCATTAGGAGACTTACAGAAACATGGCAAGACAAAACTGGGGATTGTATTTAATTTAGACACACATGACAAGCCCGGATCTCATTGGGTATCGATGTTTGTCGACTTGGAACATGCTATTATTTTTTATTATGACAGTGCGTTGAATCCCACACCACCACAAGTGATACACTTGAAAGACGAAATTGTGAAGCAAGGATTAGGGCTTAGTCCACCCATTCGATTCAAGTTCATTAAAAATCGTCATTCTCACCAGCGTACGAATACGGAATGTGGTATGTATTCTCTCTTTTTTCATATTACTATGTTGACGGGGGAAATCGGAAACCCCATTGAGACATTTAAGCCAATTCGAAAAAATGGAGGTGAATCCGAACAAATGACAAATAATGGTGGTGAACGACAAAAATTAACGATTAACGATAAAATCGGTTTATTTAATGAAAGGTTTATTCCAGATGAATATGTGAAAGGGTTAAGAGATGTGTACTTCAACTAAATTAGGGGAAACCAAGGTTTCCCCTAAGACCCCTTCCTTTTGATATTTATTGAAAATGAGGGAGCTTAAGGGAACCTTAGTTCACTTTAAGGGAGGGATCTTAAGGGAACCGTAGGTTCCCTTAATATGTTTGTATAGTATAGATAGACGAATCAATGAAAAATTCGATAAAAAAACTCCCTAAAAAAAAGAGGGGGAATAAAACAATCCGGCGAAATACTCGAAAAAAAATGCGGGGTGGTCTGGATAACATGAATACGGTAACTTCACCAACACGTGTTACAAAAAATAATAGTAAAATCCGTGTACAATTTTTAAATTCACGCACTTCTACGACACCACATAGTGTTATTACTGTTACAAAAGGTCCCACTGCTGGAGTGTTTGATTATATGTGGTACAATATCGATAATATTGAAGAAATGTTATCCACTGCAATGTATGGACTAAAAATGGATCCAGCTTTACCCAGTGAAGTTGTTTATAATGTAATACCGAATGACAAATCGGATATCACGAACGAAAAATCCGATGAAACTGGTGTTGACGAAAATGTACAAGACAGTTAGACCTTCCCAAAACATTTTACACTGGTGGAAATAGAGAATTCGACCTTCCTTAAGAAGCATTAGCGTTTAGAATGTTGAAATGTTAATAAATATAAACATTAAAGAGTTTATATTTTATTCGTAAATTAATGTCATTATACATACTTATTGAAAATCAAAAACTTATATGGGAAACAATGAATAAAATACCACAATTCCAAGAATATGGAAAGTATGATCAAGCAGAGCAACAAAAATGGTTTCAACATATTATACAGCAATTCTATGAACATAATAAATTCAAGCTACTTTCCGTACAAGAATTACAACAATTAAACAAAGAAACTCTTGGATATATGATAAAAGACCTGAAGAATATTAAGGTCAAAACGGTTACACCCGTATATTCCAATTTTTCATCTCCACAATATGATCGTTTTGATGAACCTACCGTTTTTACAGATAAACCACATTTAGCTTCCAATTCCGAAAAAAAACAGGTAACACGGGATTATTTACTAGAAAAAAAACAGGAGGAATTAAACCGGCAATTTAGTGCCAGACAAAATGAATATAGTTCGATGTTGAAAAAAGGGCCTGGTCTAGAAATCGATTTTCGCCTACCCATGGATGCGGATGAACCCATTGAAAACATAGACGAACTTATAAAATCACAGGTTCATCAACGAAACATAGAGTTTCCTATGATTGAAACAAAAGAATCCAAAAAAGAAATGAGTAAAGAATTGGCAGAACCAAAGAATGAAATACTTGAATCGAATACCGCGATAATGGAAGAACCTAAGGTCTTGGTTCCAAGGCGTAGTGAACAGTTCCCTTTTCAAGATATTAGTGAATATCCTCCCAAAAAAAACGTTCAATGGGCGAATGATTTAGAGGTAAATAGCCAGATTCATCATCCCCCCAATTATTCTATGAAAGAAAAAGATCGCCGTAATGAAGAATTCAAACTGATAAAAGAATTTATGATTGAGATGAAAGATATTGTCCAAGGATTGCGATCGGAAATGGAAGATATGAAAAAAACGATTACGGGACCCGTTACGAAAAAAGTTGAATCTATTACAGTAAACCCTATTCCGGAATCAAACTTTATTTTGAATGACTTTTATGAAGACGTAAAACCCAATTTAGTTATACATTCAACAGATACTGTTGAAAATATAGAAATAGCATGTGACGAGTTTTTACTATAGATAGGGGGGAACATCCGGTTCCCCTTCAGTAGTATCCACCAGGAACCAAGAATAATTTTATGGTTTTTTCTTAATTTATTTGTTGTTACGGAAACTGGTAAGGAACTAAACCCCCGAAGGGCGGGAGGGGGTTTTAGGGGCTTGAATCCAGCAAAGCTGGATTCTGAAGACCGGAGGTTCCCCCTAACTCTGAGTTATTAAATAGTCTTGCACATTTTTGTTCCCACTCTTCTTTCGGTAAAGGTAAATACTTTTGCATGAGCTCTGTATATTTCATCCATGTATATATGTGTGTCAACATTTCCGGTGACCGATATGCCAAATCATCGTATAAGAATCGTTTTAATGCATCCTTAAATTCATTTTTTTCATGTGGTATAAGTTGAATCATTTCGCAAACTATTAATGCGGCGTTTCTAGGTTCGCTCATTTTAGTTCTCTTTACTTTATTTGTATAAAATAAACCAAGATTTCAATTTTATCTATGTTTACAATATAGTATAAACAATGAGTGTTTTTACGAAAATATTTAATGTTAAAAGTCGAAAAGTTCATCCTATGTCTAGTTCTAGGTCTAGATCAACATCTTCTTCTCGTGCGGCCAGACAACAGACTAGAAAGATCAGATTACATGAAGAACAAGCGTATTTATCGGAACAACTGGATAAACAAGACATATTGGTAGAAAAACTACGTCAAGAATGGATTGATATATCTTATGATAAAGCGGATAAACTGAAAAAAGACGCGGCTTATAAAAAATTATTGAAGGAAGAAAAGAAAGCGAAACGTATGTTGGATAAGGCGGTGAAATTAGAAGATTTAACAGAATCTTCGATCGATATTTTTTCCAAGATTGAAAACATGTCCGATAAATCCAAGGAAGAGCAACGTGCTTTAAAGAAAAAATATGTAGCTTTACAAAAAAAATTTAACTCAGCAATTGGTAAGCGTGGTTCTTCAAGAAGCGAGTCGGCCATTGAATCCGCGATGAAAGAATTGGATGACTTCGAGGCAGTTATTAATGAAAAATAAGGGACCGCTTAATTTCCAAGTTGTAAAAACGTCGATAGCACCGATTTATTTTTTTCCGCGAACCTCTGACTCTGTAAATTCGCTTCATATTCACGCCTCATCATTTTCTCTTTCATCTGTTTCTCTTGTTCATCCAAGACTTTTTGAGCCTGTGATTTCTCGATCGGGTCATAGCTATGTCTACTACGTTCTCGATTAAATTCATCTACTGATTTGAATGTCTTTACTTTATTGAAATCAGATTCACTCACCGGTAATACCGTTTGATCTTTATGGACCTTTCTCAAATCATCGAACTTCAATTTACTAAATGGATCACTTGTTACATAGGATTCATTATCATCTTGATCGTCATATAAATTCCCTGCGGCCGATGAAGAATTCATTGTTTGGACACCTTGATATCTAGACAGGGCTGAAGATTGCTGCTTCATCGTATCGAATGCCTGCCCCATATTTTTCGCGGAAACTCCATCGGGGATTTTATAATCCGACTCGTCTTTTTTGAACCATTCGTTTTTTTTTGGGTCGGGTCTCGAAACCATTTCATTCGACTCGAATAGTTGGTTGAATTTACTTTGAAATTCATCTTTTTTCATAGAGCCGATTACTTTATTAATTTGGTTCGTGGTATTTTTATCAAGGTCCGCGGTGTTTAGAGGCTTATATTTTACCGTTTCTTCATTCATCGCTTGGTTCTGTTTGTTACGATTTTCATAGAATTGTATCACGATGTCAAACGCCTTCTTATAAAAGAGGAAATAGGACGGGGGAAGTCGAGATTTATCCGGATGTGACATTAATACCCGTTTTTTTGCTCGTTTCAAATCTTCCATCGAAATATCGTAGGATCGGATATCAAAAAGTCCCAGTAAATCATCCAACGTATAATCTTCGATTCTTAAATTATGGTTCGCCATTCATATATCTTCCTAGTATAAATATGTCGAAATTCGGACGCTTATCGCATTTCCTAGATTTAAAAAAACGAAAAGAAATTGTCGGTTTTTTATTGAATTCTAAAAGCCCTATATTCAAAGTATATCTTGCTCCTTCTAAATTGACTGCGGCCGCGTTAGATATCGTTTGTAATGAGTCCATATTATCGAATTTAACTATGGTTCGTAAAGGACGTTTGGTTTTACTCTTGGATTTTCAAAATAAATGGGATCCCAAAGGAGAAGAAGATAATTTCGAATACCGGATTCATATGGATTCGGACTTGACTACATTAAATATTCATTTAGCTAAGGTCGACGATGAGGATATTGATTATCCTTTAACCGTTTTAAGAGAGGAAGCGGATATGTTTTTTTATTCTCTTAAAGGGAACTAAGGTTTTCCGTGAATAGATCCCTCCTATAATGAAGTACAGTAGTATCCATAGTGGGTTCCGCTTAATTAAATATTTTCTTTTTTTCAGATTTTCTTTTCTTGTTAGATCGACGTTTTGTTTTTTTATTTTTTGATCCACCAATTGAATGTCTACGTGATTGTGTATTAGTACTATGCGTCGGGATTTCGTCAACCAATTCAGGTGAAGAATTTCTTAATGGTTTTTTATGAAGTAATTCTTCTACTTCTGAACGAATATTATCCTTGCAATTGTGCAAAATGTTATCCCTATCCGAAATTTTGTTTTGATTTCTCTTGATATCTATGTTGATGCCTTTATGGTTAATTAATAATTTAAAAATTTCAATGTTTCCATAGTATGCTGCATATACAATGGACGAAAATCTTTTTTTATTAGCTAAGTTGACATCTATATCTTTTCGTCTTAATAATAATTTAACAATGTCCGTAAGGTTATATGTCGCAGCAAGCATAAGGCATGTATCACCAGATTCGGATTGAATGTTGACATCGACCAAGTTACTTAAACCCTCAACTGCATTGAATATCAAAGTAACAATACAATTGTATGACTTATCGTAATCTTTTGTTGTTTTAGAATCGATGGCATTCTGAACTGCCAACATTAATGGTGTATTTCCTTTTATATCTGTACTATTTAATACTGCTTTCGTTAAGGTTTCATCTTTAATTTTTTTTGTAAGTATATGAATAATTGAACCGATTGCCACATCATCTTTTTTGTTTACGGCTAAATGTAAAGGTGTATACCCATTTTCGTGATCGCATATCACATTTATATTGTCTTTATCAAAAGTAGATAAAGCTACAAATGCAGTGTACGCGTGGTCAGTGTCAAAAAATGCACAGGCTTTTTTTGTGTTGCGTTCTTTTTTTTTCTTTATTGTGTTTTTCTTTATTTTCTTTAGAAAAATAACGAAACATTATACAATACGCATATAAAAAAATTATTTATTTAAGTGGTTCTATTACGTTTCAATGTAACCGATTTCGATTTCCTTTTACTATTCTTGTTCCAAGATCGTTGACGCATCGTTATTTTATTCGGATTCGATTGGCCACTGATTCGTGATAATTTAAAATCTTTCACTAGCTCATCCATTTTATTTTTTAAATACCATATATAATCTTCCAAGAGTGGCTCTTCATCATATGTTTCATAAAACCATGTTTCGAAATTTCGTAAAATCTCAATTTCTTTTCCATCGAAGTCCGGGTCCAAATGGTGTCTATAATCAAAAATAAACTCTGTTTTATACATTAAATTACAGTAATACGCGATATCGCGTTGTAATTCAAATTGACGATTCGATCTTGGAATTAATTTAATAAATCCTGTATCATCATGGATATCCTCTACTTTCACTCCACTAACCGCATTATTTATTATTTGTGGATAACTATATTTACTTAAATCTACGGCCATAGGTAAATTATCATAAGATCTAAAACAGTCTTTCCCAAAAAGAGTCGTATCTTTTACGAACCCCTGTTTTGAATAAGAAAAAAAACCCGACATATTTTTATATCCATCCGCGAGCTCCAAAATTCCATGTGTCTGACCATATGATTTGCCACAATACAAATACGCACCTAATAAGATTGCCGCCTTACTACGCTCACGTGGAACCTTATTCATTGCGTCATAGCTATACTGTTTGAAATCAGTTTTTGATCTTGTACAAATCAATTGTATACTATATGTCGTCGGCATCTTTCTACATTCCCCCTTTTCCACAATGACGAAACCCAAAATATGTCTTGATTTCTTATCGATCGATAACTCGGGTTTTGTTTTGAATTCATCGCGTTTCAACTTTTCCCAATGTGGTGCTAAAATAACTAGAATATCGAATTTGGGTGATTCCATTACATTTTTCATGGACTTCTCAGTATACTCGCGATCAAGTTTTCTTTCACATACACTATTCGCGATCTTGGTGAACTTTTCGATTACCATATTATAGATGGATTCTGCCATCGACATCCTTGATGGCTTATCTCCTCGAATTATGTTTTGCCCGAACCATTCCAAAAAATCATCTGTACGCATGAGAGTACATCCATTTAACGCTTTTTGTATTTTGGGGTCGTTCTTGTATTCATCGATCCTTTCTTTTGTAAAAAATTCTTTCATATATATAAACCGATAAAGATTTACACCGATGAACATTTAAAATGGGACAAACCGCCTTTGGCGGTTTGCCTTTTAATTGATTTATCGGTAACGTTGCCCTTGAATATCTAGCAGGACGCCCTTTGGGCGTCCCGTTTTAAATCTTCAAGGGTGTAAATGTAGCAAACCTCCTACGGAGGTTTGCCATTTAATTCATTTATCGGTCACGGTTCCCTTAAATCTCTATTGAGACGCCTCTGCTTCGCTTGAGGCGTCCCATTATAAATCTTCAAGGGTAGAAGGAATATAAAAATTAAATATAATAGTAATATATTATGTCGAATCCGAACGATCCCCTCTTAAACCCTGGACCGTTACCCGTTATCAGCAAAATCGAGTCTGTCGTCGCTTTTCAACAGCTTTTGATCAATAATCCGGGTGTAGTCGTTTTGAAGTTTGGTGCGGAATGGTGTGGTCCTTGTAAAAAGATTGAGAGTTTGGTTGAGCAATGGTTTGCCGCTATGCCGAATACGGTTCAATGCTGTATGATCGATGTAGATGAATGTTTTGAACTGTATGGGTTTTTGAAGGCTAAACGTCGCATTAATGGAATTCCGGCGATTTTGGCATATCGAAAGGGGAATTTGAATTATATTCCGAATGATATGATGGCGGGGGCGGATGTTGCACAAGTGAATGCGTTCTTTCAGAGATGCTTAAATTAGGGGGAACCGTAGGTTCCCTTAAAAAAATTGATCGGCTTTTTACCAAAATTATGAAATTAAATTCTATTTCGCCAAACTGGTGTAATTAATAATATGTTACCTTTTACACGTCAACAGACGGTTCTCTTACTCAAGTTGCCCTATGATGTAACAAACATTGTAAATAGTTTCCTATTTTATGACCGAGCCATAGGTGAGACCCGGAAACAAAAGAAAAAGATTAGCAATTTGTTCATGGGTATTTCCCCGCATTTTGACCAGAGTACGACCATAAACTTCCATGGCAAAGTTCTAGGTCATATCCTTTCGGGGAAAAACAAATACTGTGCTAACCGAATTACACGATTTTCATACTGCCACCGTGATGGATTTGTGGATGAGTCTATGGCAACATCCGTATTTACTTGTATCAAAGATGGAGACCAGATTCAACAAAAGTGGAACGGATTTTGTAAATCCTGTGGCGACTATACATATGTCGCACAAGAATTACACTGGATAGAAGAGTCTAATGTCGAGTTTTATAGTCCCAATATGGATGTACTTTGTTTATGTGAGCTAGAGGGAATTGTGAATGTGGGATCGAGGAGGAGACCTTATCCGGTGGGAAGAGTTTTGGTATAAAAATAATAAATCTATAATCGTATTCCAATTAAAGGTGAGAAAAGGTATGCCATGTAATATCAAAACTATTGTGAAGAAATGCCTCCACAATTTTTTCCGACTGCATCATCAATAGACATGTATTTCCCATGTTTAATTGTGTTTTATCATAATATTTCCGAAATAATAGGGAGAGTCGTGAATGTTGTGATAACCATCCATAGTGATATTTTTTGAAGTTATAAATTAGATTATAGGTTTGTATACACTGTCCATACCATTGATAGAATCCGTTTGAATACTCCGGAAATTCATCATGAACTCTTTGTATTTTGGTCGGCAGTTTCATTTCTAAAACATCTTCCATCGGGTTAGGTGAAATGAACCGAATATAGTTACAAAACAAATATTTGGCTGGGTGAATGTTTTGACTCTTCACGAAATTCAAAACATTTCTGATCAAATTCTTGAGTGACTTTGGTGTTATTTCTTGATTCAACATGATAACATCGATGTTTGGTAGATCTTTCATAAGGGAATCCAGTATTTTTTTATTTACTTCTCTGCTTTCTAGATTTCGGAATACATCAATGATTATGACCAAAGATTTGCCGGAACCATTACGAAGATAACCGGGAACCATCTGGAACTCCGAATTTACTTTCATTTTGATATCATTATAACAAACAAAAGGTTCGTTGAATTTTCCACCGAGAGACACATAGACATTTTGGTACGCGTTTGATTCTATTTTTGTTAGACCTGAGTTCAAGTCTTCTACGAAATAAATCGGCATTTGTTTGATATGTAGTTGGATAATAATACATATCAAGTTTTTGGAATCAATTTTACTAGGGGGAACCGAGGGTTCCCCCTATAACCCCCTCCCGCCCTTTGGGTGGTTTACTTCATTACTACTTAATTACAATGAGTTCTCTGGATAATACCGCCACCCTTTCATTTTCTTCTTTTCTTTGTACTTCGCTTGTTTCCCTTATTTGAAGGAGGGATCTTACCCTGAAGGGAGAAGCTTCGCTGAATACCATGGGTCCCCTTAGTTGAAGGAGGGATCTTAAGGGAACCATGGGTTCCCTTAGTTCCACCCTTCATCAGTTTTTCATCTTCATCTTCGTCTTCGTCTTCCTCATCTTCTTCTTTTTTTCTTGATTTTTCTTTCTCTTCTTCTTCTTTTTCTTCTTCTTCTTTTAATTTATCATTTTCCTTCTCTTCTTCTTCTGTAACCCTTTTATATTCTGCCTCTTCTTTTTCCCTCTGTTTTTCCTCTTCTTTTAATTCTTCTTTTTCTTTCGCAAATTGTTTTTCAAGTGTGGCCGAATCTGTAGTTGTTAAACCCGGTATAGATTTCACCATATTATATGTTACATTGGAAAAATCTGTTATATTTTTAGAATCTGCCACTGTAGCATATGTCAAAGTCGATAAAACAATAATCACCATTCCATAAGCTGCTATAGGAACATCACCAAATCCGGACATTACCGCATATTCTAAATAATTATTATTCGTAATATAATCCACAGTGCCTTGAATCGAATTATTCAGATCCGTAACCCAAGACGAAACTCCTGTCATTTTATTTGAGTTATATTATGGTCAGAAAAGAAAAATACATAAAATCCAGCAGTATCCACCGGGAACCCAGAATAATTATATGGTTTTTCTGGATTTATTTGTTATTACGGAAACTGGTAAGGAACTAAACTCCACGAAAGGTGGGAGGGGGTTATAGGGGCTTGAATCCAGCAAAGCTGGATTCTGAAGACCCCGGTTCCCCCTAATCCAGCATTATCCACCGGGAACCCAGAATAATTATGTGGATTTTCTGAATTTATTTGTTATTACCGAAACTGGTAAGGAACTAAACTACCCGAAGGGCGGGAGGGGGGTCATAGGGGGAACCGGGGGTTCCCCCTACCCTAATCAAATCTTTGCATAACCTATCACTGCACATGCTATTCTTTTCCCCGAGTTTCCCGTCGTCTTACTTAGTTCATGCTCTGTCTGACCACAGTCATCCTCTCCCTCATGAATAATTAGCCCCCTCCCAATGATATTCGATTTCGTTCCCCTCAATTTGATCATATCATCCTCAAATCTATATTTGACATTACCATTTCCGTCTGTTTGAATATTACCTAAATCACCCACATGTCTATGTTTCATTCCAGGACAGCCATGTGTTTCTCCATATGGATTGAAATGTGCACACATCGATTCACATGAATCACTCATATCACCACATTCATGTACATGAAACCCATGTTTCGAGTTTTTCTTGAGACCTTGGATATCTACATCAATCGTCATGTTTCCGTCTTTATTCTCCGAAAACCGGACTTTACCCTTGATTTTCTTGTCTTGGAAAACCGCGATCGCTTGAATCATTTTTTTATGTATTTAATAGGGGATAAGTCTTTATTTTATTACATATCAAAGATCTTAATTCGAATACATCGAAGTGTTCACAAAATTCGCAGAAACTGCATTATCAAACTCACGAATCATAAACTTATATTTCGTGGCATCTTTTTCACCGTCCGCATAAAAAAGATTAATACGAACTTTATTTTTTTCATTAATTCCTTCTCCCAATTCATTATCTAAATCACTTTTAAACCAAATAGGCTTTTGATTTGGCTTTCCATTCAAAAACTTATCCCTTGAACTACGAATATTCGTCATGATAAATCCTTCCAGATATTTGAATTTATTCCAATTTTTGATTTTATAAGTCTTATCAGAAACCACCATAGTTTCTTTTAATTTATATTCATCTTTAACATGACTATTCTTCGACCTACCCTTTCTATATTTTTCAGGTATTTGTTCCCATGTGTCAAAAATTAAAGGTGTTTTTATGTTAATATGTTTCTTATCATTTTTGTTTTTTGTGTCCAATCTTGAGCTCATTTTTCGGTTCGTCATTGTATTATATTGATCAAATGTGATTAAACCGGCTGAATATTGTGCCGATGGAAAATCACCGTATATCTCAATATCAATATTATCTGTATAATTCGTTATATAATAAACAGGACGTTCTTGATCCTGATTAATAGTAGATGCGGGCGTATCATCGGTTCTTAATGTGTGATACCAAACAATATATGGATGACACTTCCATTCAGTGCTTCTTCCTGATACTTGATTTATCACAATGACGAAAGGAATATCGGGGTTCAATTCTTCCCATGTATCTGTGTCATCCCACTTCATATCAATATCGTTACTCCCAACAAATTTCAAACGAATGCCATATTGTTGCTCAATGTTACTTTTATTTTCCTTAATTTTTTCGAATTGTGAAACTAGCTTTCCTTTTATTTTAAAATTTCCAGCAGCTCTTAGTACACCAATGTGACGTTTATTGCTCTTATCTTTTGTTGCATTTATGAGTTTTGTTATTAACATCTTTCCCTGATCTTTTATAGTAAACAATTTTTCGTCACAACCAAAAAAGGGGCTAGCTTGGAAAAATTTGTTATTTTCCAAATACTTTTTAATTCCAAAGTATATAGGTGGTGGAACATAAGGTGCACATTCATGAAACTCATCCACATTATTACATAACAAAAATTCTTTTTTCGCAACCTCAATGGTGGCACTATATAAGATAAAATTCACCTTTGATTCGTTCTTATAAGATGAATAAATATGATTTAATAGTTGATCGCCACCGCATCCAAAATCCAATTCATCGAGTTGAATTTTTATCTCTTTACCCTCTTCAAGTTTACTATTAATATATTCAATACACTTATCTTTTTTCGTCTTATTATTTACGGAAAAAACCTTAATTCCATAAGACTCTAGTTCTTCACGCTGACGTTCCTCCGATATTCTATGAAGTGCCGTCAAAAATACATGAATAGAATTTTTATCAAGCAAAGAATAAATTTCGACCATTCCGCGTTTTCCCGACTTTACTGGGGCACGAACGACCTTGAACTTTTTATTTTCCGGCATCACTTCCTTCAAAACATAGTTGAATAATTCTGGTCTATTTTTCCTAAAGTAGTTGATCTTAGGATCTTCGTGGATCATTTTATATAATATATGATCCTGAGATCTTTAAATGGTTTTATTTATCGAATTGATAATTGAAATCATCAAATAGTCCTCCCGCTGTTAAATTTATAGCCATTGATAATCCATTACCATGGGTTAGTTCATAATGTTCTAAATGTGCGATTTTAAAACTGATTCCTATGCCCGGATTTTCCAAGATTTTCAATAGTTCTAACTGATCCATATTCTTCTGAATACCAATCAGTAAATCCCGATTCTTTTCTTCCATTTCTTCCAAAAATTCAGTATCGTTATATATGAATACACGTTCGTCATTTCCACTCGTTTCAAATCTATAAGATAATGTTTCATTTTTTATACCAATGTCGCGTGATGGATCTTGGAATTGTTGTTCGATTTCCGATAACCTTGAAAAAGGCATCCAGATCTTTTCATGATCATTAAGTAAAACAAATCCCGCCGTTAACGTTAAAAAGATCCATCCCAACATTTGTTCGTTATTTACTATTCATGAGATAAATCTATATGGTTTTACATCAATAAAATTGAGAACAGTTTGTTTTTATCGCTGAATAGTAAAACTTTATTAATATGGATTATCCGTTTGTTAAGAACCACAGATATTCGTTTCATGAAACCACTCCTTCGGGAGAATTGAAACAGTTTCGTGCGAATTATATAGAGACTATCGGAGAAGGTGAACATAAACAAATATTACTCACAAAAGTGGAAACAGAATATTCCATGAGTACAATTTTATCTACTCCCTATTCTTGGATTACAAACGTCGAATCACTCGATGATATTGTAATCGATACGATTCTTCCGACCGATGTATTATTGATTATTGATAGTTTTCTATAAGTAAAATTGAAGGCGTTTACACATTAGAGAATATAAACAAAACATGTGTGAAATTATCGGAAAAAACGTTTTATTTGGAGGGGCTTTTATAGTGGAAGTAGCCTTAATTCCATTCCATTTAATAGAGGATGCTTATTATAGAGCTGACGCATATATGAAACCCAAAAAGAGATGGTAAGGAACTAAACTACCCGAAGGGCGGGAGGGGGTCATAGGGGGGAACCGGTGGTTCCCCCTAATATTATAATAATTATGATACCAAACTTTGATGATGATTATGAATAATTATGGTTCAACAAATAGTTTTGTAATTCTATTTCCAAAAAACTTATCATTTAATAGTGTGGCTATTTTCTCTCCCTCCATATCTTCAGAAGAATCTCCATGAAATGGAGATACCATTTTACCAGTAAGTTTAGAAAACATATAATTATATGATCCAAAATTGCACTTTATCATTTCATCTGCTGTATTTTCTGAAACAAAATTTTTAGTATCAATTTCAAATTTTACATATTCACCACCATCCATATTATCATAGTCCGCCTTAGATAGAAAGTCGGCGAATGAAGCTATAGTTTCTTCATTCCCGGTATATTGCATAAAATATACAAAAGATTCATTTTCTTTAGTATTATATTCATGCAATAAAACAAACTTCTTATCTACTCCTCCTGTTTGTACGTTCTCCTGCATTTTCAAAATAATTAAGTTTAAACGTTTTGTAATAATTTCTTTTTAATCAATTTTTTTAAATTAATTTTTTTAAATTAATTTTTGAATTTTTATGCCAAAAAAAATCGGCGTTTGAAATGAAAAAGGGTGTAAAGTTTGGAGTTTTTATTTTTGAAACTAAATTACCCATAACTTTTTTCCAAAGGACATTTTAAAAATGTCCTTTAAAATTTTATCCAAGAAAGTTTTATCAAAAAACCATCAAAATTTTGAGTCAAAGCATTTTGCAGTGGTTTTAAAACGTGTAAAAAAATGTTGTTACCAATTAATTTTTGCAAAAAAGGATTTAGGGGTTTTTTTCTGTTATCCTTATATGATAACTGAGGATAACAAAAAACCCCAAAAAAACCCCAAGTATTTCTGTGAAAAATGCAACTTCATAACTGGTAACAAAAAAGATTACAATCGCCATCTGGTCACTGCAACTCATATCAAAAAACCCCAAATGATAACAAATGATAACAAAAAACCCCAAAAAACCCCAAATGATAATGGGTTTAATTGTGCATGTGGATGTCAATATAAATTCGCATCGGGGTTATCGCGTCATCGAAAGAAATGTTCCATAGAAGTAAAAGAAATTCCCACGATTTCCAATGAAATGGTATGTACACTATTATCCGAATTGACTGTCGCACAAAATCAAATCGCCGAATTATTGAAAATAAAACAACCTTCGGTATCGAATACAATTACAAATAGTAATAATACACAAATCAATATTAATATGTTTTTGAACGAAAATTGTAAAAATGCGATTACTATAAATGAATTCATCAAATCCATACAACCCACTATAGAAGATGTTATCTATATGACAAAACACGGAAATAAACGCGGATTATCCAAGATTTTAACTACCGCTTTAGGACAGTTGGAAATCACAGAAAGACCGATTCATTGTACGGATTTAAAGAGACATACAACATATGTGAAAGAAACAGAAGGTTGGAAAAAAGAACAAGACCAAAAAAATATAAAACGGCTATGTATTAATGCTCAGCATGAATGTATGAAAACCGCGTTAGATTTGATGAATAATGATTCGCGTTTTTCGGAGCCCGGTACAGAACAGTATGAAATGAAGGCTAAAATGATACATGAATCAGTGGTGGAACCGAATGTGGAACAAATTGCCCCTGTTTTGGAAAATATTATGTATATCAATCGGGAAAGTATGTCAAAAAGAGGATCTATAACAAATTAATTTATTATAAGTCAAACTTATGATAAATAATATAGATCTGTAACAACGGAGGGATCTTACCCTAAGGGAAGACCCTTACTTCACAACTACATTCCCCCTTTCCTCCTTAAACTCACTCTCCAGTGCCCTCTGTGTCGCTGCATTGGATGACTTTATCTCCCACTTCGTCTTTGCATCATCGGCGACCTTACAAAAAAAGTGACGTTCGAATTCCTCCGGATTATCATAAAACAGAATTCGCATATCGGATCCGGATGAAATCGCGGTCTTGAAAAAGAGATCCTCTTCCTTCTTACCGAACCGATTTCCTCTCTCATAAATTCCAGTGATAGCATTTCGAATGGTGGAACCCGGATTATCATTGGTGGAATAAAATTCCACCGGAACCCGCCGGTTATTCACCCGAATAAATGTCTTCCCATATCCCTTATCCAACTTCTTTGAATCCTCATACAACTTACGTTGCTTCTTGGTAAAAGATCCAACGGAAGATGTTCCAGCAAAAGATGATGCATCAAGATCTCTTACATACTGGTCTCCCATGGCGGCAATTTCATGGCTCATGATGTAATCATCGTCGTCATCATAGTCGTTCGGAAGGGTGGGGTCAAAAGGATCATCATAGCTCATAGTCGCGGAAAAATCCAAAAACTTTTCGAAAAGGTTTCTTAGATGAGTAATACTCGAGTCAAGTCTTTAAATCCTTTTTAAGGGAACCTACGGTTCCCTTAAGATCCCTCCCTTAATCACGTCCCGATAGTAAATGGAACTAAAGGGAGGGATCTTAAGGGAACCGTAGGTTCCCTTAAAGACGGTTGAAATCATCACTCGATTTGATACACCAAAGCGGAATTTTATCCGGTCCCTTGAAATAAATACTCTCATTATTCTCCCCTTTCATCATATCATCGAAATCCGGGTTCAAAAAAAGAGGATCCGTAGTATCCTTCAAAAAATAGATCGGGTCATTGGTGAATACAGCATATCGTTCAATCTTAAATATCGAGTTTTCTCCCTGAAAATCCAAAGGATTCACAGAAAAGATATAGAACCTCCCAAAAATGGGATGCATCGCACGCTCTTCGTAAATCGTCTCCGCGTCATCTTCGTTATACACATTGACATATTTGCCATTTTCTAAAGCACATAAATACATGACATAAGGATTTTGAACTTTATATCCTTCTTTCTCCAAGATCATGGCTAATCCATGAGTTTCGCCAAAAAGAGGCACTATTTTAGGATCGATGGCGAAACCCATGATTTTTTTATGATTCACGATTTCGTCGACGATTGCCCAAACCCTTCGGTATTCGGCTTGTTCTAAACTCATATCACTAAAATCGAAAAATGCATAAATCTGTAGCGGGTCGGTTTTATCTTGGAGAAATCCTTTATACATTGTTTTCAATACATCCGGATTCGAATGATCATTTACATTTATGATACCCATGACCCTCTTTAAACATTCATTCAAAAAATAGACATGACTTGGATTTTCATCTGATTCAGCTTCTTGGACTTCTTCTGATTTCTTACCCACCAAACTATTAGAAATCCAGGTTACAAAAGATGCAGGATTTCCTACATTGGATGGACATGTAAAATCGAAATGTGGGAAACCAAATGACTCTCCGAAAAGTTCAAATAAATATTTCAAAAACGGTTGCTCTCCATCCGATTCAATCGAAAAACCACAAATATGAACCGTATATACAGCATTGTTTTTTAATGGATCATTACATAATCCAAATTCATAGTCTAGGTCCATATTTTCAGGATCCAAATAGTTATATTCAGGAATCTCTGTTTCTTTATTTTTAACGGTTTCCATGTTTTCCACATTTTCTTCTTTTCCCGTTTCCGCCTCTTTATTCGGCCCAGGTGTAATATAATCTTTGATGAAATCCATTTCAGCCCAAGATGTCTCTATTCCTGAATATGGTATTTTCTCAAACTCCTCGGTAATCTTAGAAATAATACGATCCGTATCGGGTTTCCTTTCTGGTGCCCCTAAATAGGATTTAATTTTAATATCTTCGACAGGTTCCGTATTTAGAATCTGAGATTTCGGTAACAAAAGTTTAGCCAAATAATCTGATCCGACATATGATCCCATATTATATATATTATAGAAAGGTTATATAAAATGAGCGAAGAAGGTGGAATGCTTGATGAAGCCAACCGAATGGCAAATGCATCCGTTAAATATGTAGCAGATTCTGTTGCATCCGGAATAGATACTGTTGCAAATATGGCGGAAACTGCACGAGATATGATCAATTCACCAAAACAATCCGATTTGATCGATAAAGATATATTGAACAATGGTTTTGTATCCAAAAGTTTACTCTTTTTTTCGAATAATTCGGGGTTTATTTATACATCTGTATTTATCGTTCTTGTATTTTTATTTGGTAGCTTATTGGATACGATTTTAGTGAATAATACCAATTCTCCGAAAAGTGCGATCTTTATCAAATATTCAGTGAGATGGTGGACGATTTTATTCTGTGGACTATTGGTATTGAATCTGTTCCTTTTTTTATTTAGAAGCAAACCAAAATCAAATACAATCCAAAAACAATAACCCAAATTTTGGATTTATTTTCTATTCCATTATGTAACATCTTATTATTAGATAATGGAACCCATATGTAAGGTAAAGATTTTACCCATTAAAGACGATTTTATTTATCATTATGATGAAATTGGCTGTCCTTTAGTAAGGATTTGTCCAGGTCGATATGTAACATCGGGTGATAAAAATGACAAAACATTGATCACCTGTAAATGTCCGAATGATATGTATTTGGATCGTAATAAAAATGATTGTGTTACAAAGTGTGAACTCATTGAAAAATATTTTGAGGTGATTCGTGTGGATCCACCGGAGTTGAAGATTAAAGAGTCTGGTAAATAAGAGGGGAAACCAAGGTTTTAAGGGAACCAAGGTTCCCTTAAGATCCCTCCTATTCAGTTTGGTCAAAAGGAAGGGGGTGCGGGGGAAACCTTGGTTTCCCCGCTATACGAGACTAAACCCAGATTTCTTCTCCAAATAAGGCCCCAAAATATCCGCATCCACCTTCATCTTAAACTGTTCATAGATTTCTTCACCCGTGGGTAACCGCCCCTTGGTATTCTTGAAAATCAAAACGAACCCGTCCATTTTTTCATGAGCCGATTTCACCCTTTGTTCAGCATCTTTTTTGGCCTGTTCCAAAGCTTTAAGCTCAAGTTCTTTCATCAAATCCGCAGCAGCTTTTTCGGCTTTGATCTTTTCCTCGATAATACGTTCACGATCCAAAAGAGACTTTTCTTTTATATCCAATAATGTTTTACGTTCAAGAAATTCCATATTTTCTACAGCGACTTCATCGATATCCGCAGTATTAATTCCGATTTCGATCATTTCACTAATTTCCGGGCGTTTATACCGGCGTTCTTCCGCACTAACAATAATATCACAAATATCGGGTTTATTCAAAGCCTTAAATAACCGCTTACGTTTTTCTAGTTCATCAACATCTACCATTCCGCCGAATCCAAGACATTTATCGAACAATTCGAATAAAAAGAACTTCTTACCGGAAAATGTATTCTTGAAATCGGCGACAATATCCTTGGAAATAGCGGGGCTAGTTTCCATGAGTCGGTCGAATTCCAAGCGGCATGTTTTAATAAATAAAGCAGCATCTGTACGATCAAGTATCGATTTCGATAATTCAATACGGATATTACGTGCGAATTTATCCCAGGATATGGCGGAAACACGATGCCCCTCACTAAGTTCCGATATTTTGAGATATTGTTGTACCGTTGTCAAAATACCGATACAAATATTAATAGATCCAATGGCCATGGGAGCGTATGTCTGATATTCTATAGGAATACTACCCTGTGCAAACGATGCGGTTCCCGTAATAGTAGATAAAACAATGGCGGGTATGGTGAACCATGCATTCATGTATGCGTATTTCATATGTGACCGAGAATTGAGCCATTTATAACATTGAGCGATATCACACCACTCAACCATGATAAGCTCATTTTCTTTGGACCACTCCATTTTATGAACGGGTTCGTTTTTTTTATCTTCGCTTTTTGAATTCGGCTGTAAAGATGGAGTGGCAGAATTTGAATCATCTGTTGGTTTCGGACCATCTCCTAAAGACTCATCGGGATTCGAATTCGTTTCTGTCCCAGGCATATTTTTCTATCGTATATAGAACGCATAGAAATTAAGGGAACCTACGGTTGCGGGGAAACCAAGGTTTCCCCCGCACCCCCTTCCTTTACATCCCCCTCTCCATATTAAAGGAAGGGGGTGCGGGGGAAACCTTGGTTTCCCCGCTAAACGGGAGCTGCATCTGGTGGTTCTCCCTCCGTAACCAACTCTGTCGGATGATGCTCCGATTCGTCATGATTCACGTTTTCGGTTATTTCCACTGGAATCTCATCCGCGGCTGGTTCTTCTTCCTTTTCCTCCCCTTCCTCAGGATCCTCCTCCGGCTCCAAAATAATATTATCGATCAATTGGCTACTCATATCAAGTTCTTTTTCCGACTCTAATAATAAACGCTCGACATCACTTAGATCCTCTTGTTCTACCGATAAAAACTTCTGTAAAGACGTCTCATCTTCGACGACCAATAAATTCACCAAATTACTATCCGATTCTGGACCATGTATATCACAAAATGTGGCTCCCGATTGAACCAAAGTTTCACAGCCATCATACGAACATTTTTTGGGAACAGGCTTGGAAATCCCATGATGATTTACCAAAATTTCGGTTTCAATTTCTTGTTGAAACTCCTGTATTTTCTCATATATCTTGGTCAAATAGATTTTCTGACTATTATGGAAAAAGGTCAAATAGTTGACATAGAGTCCGATCTGTTCCCGAAGAAGCGTATTCTCATATTCCAAAGTCTGTAGAAAACTCGTGATCGACATACCCACTTTTGTATTATCCGAATAACTCATTACATTTTGCTCTTTTCCGGAATAGTGTTGGAATAAATAATTCATGAGCTTCAAAATATCCGCATGTAAGCTCATAATATCAGACATTTTGTATTCATGAAACGGCTCTAAATCTTTATAAGGATGGTACTTTTTATGAAACTCGGTTACGGCCGAACGCACATCAATATTCGATTCCGCGGTTTGAATCAAAATAATATTATAGAGCTTATAATAATCGCCATACATACGGTTATTGATGTGCGTGACATGCTTACATAGATCTTCCATTTGTATGACCAAAGTTTTATATTGGAAATAGAACGAGTCGAGGCAAAATAAAAAGATTTTCTTGGTATTTGTTTTCACCAAATCATTATAGACACCCTTCAAATCTTGGATCTGTTTGATAATCACGGTTTTATGTGTTTGTACATCCAATTGTGTTTTGAGAATATCTTGGAAATCGGACTTTAATTTATCCAAATTAAAAAGGTATAGCGAGGTCATTATATAGTATGGACATAATAAGTTTTTAAATCCCTATGCTAATATCTTGAATATGGAAACTTAAACTTAATATTTGAATCCAAAATACTATCTGAATAATTATTGAATTCGGCAAACATTTTGCCAACATAAACAATGTTTTTTAAAATCACGAGAACCATTTTCCTGAACTTTTTGTCATGAGTCCTATATTCTCTTTCGCGAGCATTCTTCAATAACTCGAAAATGGAATCTTTGAAAATATCATGACACCTTGTTAAATAATCAATGTAATCTTTACGATAGGTAATTTTTTTATTTGTGCCAAAGCAACATTTTTTATAATATTCTATACACCGGGCATTATAGAAGTCAAACATCGTTTTTCCGTTGGTATTATGATAAATCTCAGAAAAGTATTTGGAAATGCCCCCAAATTTGATGAATTTTATTAAGATGTCCAGGGGGATTTTATCCAATAAACGACTTATATTATCACCAAATGTAGATGAACCCACATTCAAACAACTGAATAAACGTAAATAATTTTTGTATTTTTTGTAATCATATTCGTTCGTTATAACATTTACAATATTGGAAGGAATGTATTCGAAAATGACCGGAAGTAAGTCTTCGGGTAATCTGTTTACAAGTTTCAAAGCCTTGTTTTCGATTTGGAATAAAGAGTTATTATCAACAATAGGCTTTTTACATGGTTTTGGGATCTTTTTGTTAGTGTGTTTCTTCTTATGTGCAAGTGGCATGTCTATTTATTCGTAGTTTTTTATATTCTTGGAAAAGCTGCGATTAAGAATCAATTTTTACACCCTTGAATATTTACAATAAAAAGACGTAAAAGCTTCTCCCAATAATATACTAAGAATGTTTCGACGCATTTTTTTGTTGGCTAGCTTGACTATCGGTGTTTTATCAGAAAATTTACTCATAGAATTTGACAAATGGCTTGACCAATTCAAAATCGTAGCAGAATCCGAGACACATTTAGAAAAGATGTTACATAACTGGATCGATAATCACCGTTTTATTGAGGAAACAAACGCGAAAAATCTATCCTATACTCTTGGACATAATCAGTTTTCTGCGATGAGCCATGAAGAATATCGGGATTATTTGATTAGTTCTTCTATTTTACACCATGATAAATCTTATAATCATGTTAACTATATGAGTTTGTCATCAATAATGCCTGTCATTAAAATTGGTAAGAAATTTTTGTATTCAAAGGGTAGGAGGGCATTAAAGGGGGTTTCAAAATCTCCTAGCGAGTTAACTACTCTACCCGAATCGATTGATTGGACCAAGCTAGGTGCGGTTACACCCGTGAAGGATCAAGGACAATGTGGATCATGTTGGTCGTTTTCCACGACGGGAGCATTGGAAGGAGCGTTTTTCATTAAAACCGGTGTTTTACAGAGTTTTTCGGAACAACAATTGGTCGACTGTGACAATTTCAAAAACGGCGGAAAGGATCATGGATGTAAGGGTGGACTTATGGATAATGCGTTTTCCTGGATTTCCAAGAATGGAGGGTTATGTAAGGAATCGGATTATCCGTATGTTTCTGGAACTACGAAAAAGGAGGGCACTTGTTCTAACACGTGTTCTTTGGTTAAGGGATCTGAAGTCAAGAGTTTTATAGATGTTGAACCGAGTAATGATAATGCGTTTGTAACGGCTCTTTACAAGACGCCTCTTGCGGTAGCGATTGAGGCGGACCAGCGTGAGTTTCAACTTTATAAATCGGGTGTATTTACGGGTGCGTGTGGAACGAAATTGGATCATGGTGTATTGGCGGTGGGATTCTCGAACGACTATTATTTAGTAAAAAATTCATGGTCTACATCCTGGGGATCGGAGGGGTATATTAAGTTGGCGAGGGGTCCTCACTATAATAATGGGGATGGACAATGTGGAATATTGATGAGTGCGTCTTACCCGGTATAGTAGGGGAAACCATAATAATTATGTGGGTTTCTGAATTTATTTGTTGTTACGGAAACTGGTAAGGAACTAAACAGCCCGAAGGGCGTGGAAGGAGTTTTTAGGGGCTGGAATCAGCTTCTAAGAAATCCTTCGTATTTCGAATCGCTGATTCTGAAGACATGTGGTTCCCCCCTATTTATTTCTACAATATTATATATATAATGGCAACGTTGAAAAACCGCGGTGGAGGACCATTCGGTTGGCTTAGAACACAGTTAGGGTTAGACCATGGAGACGCAAAGTTACGTGCGTCTTCTGGAACAAGAAAACGTAGACGCGAGGCTTTACCCGGAACCGTGGAAAATATTCAAAGACAAAGAGCTAAAAAGTCAAGCCGTTCTGGTTCGGGAACACGAAAATCAAAAAGTAAATAAACGTAAAAAAAGAGTATAAACCCATATTATATTTTTATTCAATATAGTATGGAGACCCCCGAAAATTTCAGATCCGTAATCTCGGATTTCGCAAAAGATTTAAGCACAACTTTTCCCGAATATGCATTTCTTTGGTCAAAATGGTCGGACTCAGAAACCGATAAAGACGAATATGACCGTCTTTTCCAGTATTCGATGGTCCTTTATCCCGAGCGTTTCTTCGATATTCTTTACCAGAATGCCGATATTTTCAAGCCCGATTCTGAGATTAATGTTCAGTTCTTACCTAATGTCGATTTCAAGATATTATATCATTGTGAGGGTATAAGTGAGTCCACCCGAGCCTCGTTATGGAAGTATTTACAGGTGATTTTGTTCACAGTTATAGGATCGGTGAAGGATAAGGCGAATTTTGGTGATTCGATGAATTTATTCGAGGGAATCAATGAATCGGAACTTCAGTCCAAACTTAAGGATGCAATGGGGAGTATTGGAGAGTTTTTTGGGAAAATGGAAAGCGATAGTGACAATAAAGAAGCCGAAGATGTAGAAGATGAGGATGAAGATAAAGAGGCCAAACCTTTTAACCCAAAGAATTTCTTTGGATCAGGTGGAATGCCGAATCCCGAGTCCTTACATGAGCACCTGAAGACCCTTTTCGATGGTAAGATCGGTAAGCTGGCGAAGGAATTAGCTGAGGAAATCAGTGAGGATTTTGCACAAACATTCGGTGAAGATATGGGAAATATGAAATCGACCCAAGATGTATTTTCCAAGTTGATGAAGAATCCCGAAAAAATCAGTGGTTTAGTGAAAACGGTAGGTGATAAGTTGAAGACCAAGATGGCGAACGGTGAGATTTCGAAAGACGACCTCATGAGTGAAGCGGGTGAACTCATGAAGAAGATGAAGGAGATGGGTGGTGCGGAGAATTTTGCCTCGATGTTCAAGAATATGGCCAAGGGAATGGGGGTGAATATTCCGAAGGGTGCCAAAATCGATACGAATGCTCTGAAGGCAATGGAAAAGAAGATGACGGCGAATGATAAGATGAAGGCTCGTATTTTGGCGAAGAAACAGAAGAAGGCCGAAGAAGAGGCCTTGAAACAACTCCTTATGCAAAAGCAATTGGAGGAACGTAGACGGGCACTAGCCAATTCGTTCACACTTTCAAATACGGAAACTCCGGATAATCTCGTTTTCGCGATTAAGGGGCAGGAAAAGCAACAAAAGTCTGGTCTAAGACCTCCGGTCAATATAGATCTAGATGCTTTAGTGAACGATATCGAGAATACGAATAAGCCTGTTTTAAGTGCTTCGCAAAAGAAGAACGCAAAAAAGAAGGCCAAAAAGCTTGCTGATAAAGGAATAAGTGTTGATGAAAACAGCAGTATCCACCGGGAACCCAGAATAATTATGTGAGTTTTATGAATTTATTTTTTATTACGGAAACCAGTAAGGAACTAAACTATCCGAAGGACGGGAGGGGGTCATAGGGGCTGGAATCAGCTACGCTGATTCTGAAGACCGGTGGTTCCCCCTAGATGAAAATAATAGTGCTTGTTAAACATCTGAAAAAGGTTTAAAAATAAAAATAATAATGGTGTATATGCAAAATCCCCCTTATTATTTATCCGTAGGTGCAATATTCAAGAATGAATCCGATTCGATTCTGGAATGGTTACAGCATTATATAATCCGTGGTGTCGATCATTTTTATTTAATTGATGATGAAAGTACGGACAATTCGGTGGAATTATTGAAACCTTATGTTGAAAACGGAAAAGTGACACTTTTCCAACCGAAATGGGGAAAACATATCGGACGTCAAATGTCAATGTATAACGAATACATTTTACCAAGATTACATGAATCGAAATGGTTGATGATCGTTGATTTGGATGAGTATGTTTGGTCACCTAGAAATATAGATTTGAATAAAGTTTTACATGAATGTGAACATTTAGGTCAAATTCAGCTACGACACACAATTTATGGATCGAATGGACATATAAAACAACCCAGTTCTATTGTCTCGGGGTTTACCAGAAGAAGTTCCCAACATCCAACCGAAAATCCAGGTAATTATAAATATATTGTGAATACCGTGTTCGAATTCACGAGCTTGAATATACACCATGCAACATTTTTACATAAACATAATGAAATAAACGATTTTCTATGTATTGAAACAAATTATTTTACCATGAATCATTACTGTTGTCAATCGAAAGAATTTTGGATGAATGTGAAATGTACGAGGGGTGACTGTGATGACTATCGTGATCGTACGGAAAACGATTTTTCGGAAGTGGATTTGAATGATGTAGAAGATCTTGGATTATTCAATCAAAATAGGGGGAACCGGGGGTTCCCCCTATAACCCCTTCCCGCCCTTCGGGAAGTTTAGTTCCTTACCAGTTTCCATAACAACAAATAAATTCAGAAAACCCACATAATTATTCTGGGTTCCCGGTGGATACTGCTGAATCAAAATAACCTAGGTAAAATATGCTAGTCGTGCGTTTCTCAAAGTGTCTTTGTCTAACCGCGTATCTATAACGGTCGATGTTGTAACCGTTGGAGTCGTACCACAAATTTTAAGCCAGTCAAAGTGGTTAATGTTTCGAAATGTTCCTATACAAATGGACCAATCCTTTTCGGTTTTTTCACCAATGTGTCGACAACCATTCACATTTGTCATGGTAATATGTTTTATCCATGGACCGGATTTAACTACCATAGCATAAAAAGTAGATAGTGATTTCCATGAAATAACCTGTGTTTTGTCTTGTGGTTTTCTATATTTACATTGTATCGCATAATATCCAGTACCTTTTTTTGAAATTAGATCAATTCCGTAATCGTTTTTGGGTAAATGAAATTGATCTTTCAGTTCTTTTGGGAAATCTTTATAGAACCACACTTCATCATGTTCGAGAATCTTCTGTAAATATAAATAGCAAAAACATTCAAATAAATCACCTTTTTTCTTTTTATTATTTGATATTTCTTTTAATTGTGCCATATTGTGAGCAGTTCCACCTTCAATATAATTTTCTATATCTTGCATTAGCAAATCAAAATTGTTTTTATTATTAACATCTATGTGTTTTTTAATCAAATCAATTATGATATCGTTTTTAGGTTCACTCATTATTTTTCTATATTACAGTAAGGAAAATATTTATGTCTTTTTCTCATTTACACTTTTCCAGAGGCATTCAGCCTATTCTCTCTATAAAATATATGCAAAACGAAATATATATTTTATATGGATCACAAACCGGAAATGCGGAAGAAATTTCAAAAGAGATTTATCAATTGTTGGGGGAAAAAGGTTTCCATTGCAAACATTCATCCTTAAATAAAACCTTACTTACGGATGGGTTCAGTTTTACTACCGAAAGATCGTATAGGGCTGTAATAATAGTATGTTCAACAACTGGTAATGGTGATGCACCGGAATCCGCCAATCATTTTTGGCGTAAAATAAAAAACAGGGCTTTACCAAAACATCTATTTGATGGTATTCAATATGCAGTCTTGGGGCTAGGTGATACGAATTATGATAAATTTTGTCAAATGGGGAAAGGTCTGGATCGCCGATTCGAAGAATTGGGGGGCAAACGGTTTATCGATTTACATTGTGCGGATGAAGCGACAGGACTTGAAGAAACTGTCAATGAGTTTATAGATAAGGTTATGAAATTTTTTATGAAGTAGTTATATAGTATGGGACTTAATATCTTGAAATTTTTTAATATTCCTGTGTTTTTAATAAGTTTTGCGATTGGAATGTTCATTGTATATGTTACTTTAGATGATACGCGTAAGATTTATGTTTACCCTACACCGGAAAATGTCGAATTGATGCAGTATAAGGATAAAACGGAGTCATGTTTTGAATATAAGCAAAAAGAGGTGGAATGCCCGAAAGATGAATCGATGGTAAGTAAGATTACGGCCCAAGTATAGGGGAGCAGGGGAACGTAGTTCCCCCTGCGACCCCCTCCTATTCATTTACTAATCAAAGGAAGGGGTCTTAGGGGAAACCTTGGTTTCCCCTTAATTATTCTATCTTGAATATATAGAACGATTATAAAATATGAACATCAAACGTTTACTCAATTCAGATTTGGGAAGAGTTTTTATATCCATTCTTCTCGGGTTAGGTTTAGCTACCTTATTCCGAAAAGTCTGTAAAGATAAAAACTGTATCAAGTTTAGCGGTCCTGTGATCGGTGACATCGAGGGTAAAACCTATAAATATGGTGATAAATGTTATACTTATACATCGAATCCGACAAAATGTGATAATGATAAGAAAAAAGTGGTAGACATTTCAAATAAGGTGGACACAGGTGATTTACCGATAATAAGCACACCAGTGGCAAGTTCCATGCCCAAACTCTTTTAATAAAGGGTTTCCTTACTGCGGCGTTTTCCAATTCTTCTGATATTTTGTTATAATATAAAATGTCAGAGCCCATTGCCACAACTCGAATTGCGGATTTGCCAGAAAACATCACCATTCAAATGAATGGACAGTACCAACAACAACATCCAACACAATATGCTTTACCGAATGTTCCACAAGGTCCACCTCCGCCTATTGTTATGGGAAGTAACGCACAACAAGTTGATGTAGGACAAAACACATATGTTCCCATAAATATTCACCCGAATCCATATGGTGTTCAACAACAGGATCCTACACTTCCTCTTCCCCAAAATATTCAACAACGAGGCACAAATCAAGTCCCTCCTCAAAATTATTCAGCTCAGGTTATGGGGGGTTTAGATCCCGCTCAAGAAATCCAACACAGACTCCCGTCCCGTGATATCCCCATGGATTCTTTAGCATATCAACATGATCCAGAAATTCAACCAAATTACATCCCGAAACCTAAGTTAACCTCGGATTATATTCGCGATTACGAAGCTGCGAGTGAAGACCGATTGAGAAAACACGAAGAAAAAAAGCACCGAGATAAAGCCGTAGATTCTATTTTCACCAATATTCAAACACCTATTCTGATTGCGATTTTGTATTTTTTATTCCAGTTACCGATTGTTACCACTTTACTGTATAAATATTTTTCATTCCTCTCAATCTATAATGCGGATGGTAATTTGAATCTCTCTGGGCTCATTTTGAAAAGTGTAATGTTTGGTTCCCTATTTTTCAGTTTACAATCTGTTTCAGAATATGTTAGCTCTTTTTGATCAGCATTATCCACCGGGAACCCAGGAAAAATACATCTATTTTTCATCGAAGAACCACATGAGGCAAAATGGTAAGGAATTAAAATAATCAAGTGACAGGAGGGGGGTTATAGGTCTGGAATACCGGTGGTTCCCCCTAACTTATATAATACAATGGAAATAATATTGTTTCCATTGTATTCAGCACTATCCACCGGGAACCCAGGAAAAATACATGCATTTTTAATTGAAGAACTATGTGATGCAAAATGTTAAGGAATTGAAATAATCACTTGACAGGAGGGGGTTATAGGGGCTGGAATCAGCGAAGCTGATTCTGAAGACCGGTGGTTCCCCCTAATTGTATTGTAACATGTTTTCAAATTAAACTGGTAATACGCTATTAAACGCAAACCATGTTCCAGAGCCATTTGAAATATATAAAGTTGCGTTTGTTGTTCCATTCACAAACATTCGCATCGTTCCAAAAACAGCCGTATCGGTAGGTGGATTATCTGTGGTTAAGGTAACTGAATTTTGCCCGGCGGGCCCGGTGTGTCCGGTTAAACCAGTAAATCCGGTGGTACCAGTTTGAGACATTCCAGTAGATCCTGTGGTCCCAGTTTGAGACATTCCAGTAGATCCTGTAGTTCCAGTTTGAGACATTCCTGTAGATCCAGTGGTACCAGTTTGAGACATTCCAGTAGATCCTGTGGTCCCAGTTTGAGACATTCCAGTAGATCCTGTAGTTCCAGTTTGAGACATTCCAGTAGATCCTGTGGTCCCAGTTTGAGACATTCCAGTAGATCCTGTGGTCCCAGTTTGAGACATTCCAGTAGATCCTGTAGTTCCAGTTTGAGACATCCCAGTAAATCCAGTAAATCCTGTAGATCCAGTAGTTCCAGTTTGAGACATTCCTGTAGATCCAGTAAATCCTCTATCACCTGTAATTCCTGTAGATCCGGTAGTTCCAGTTTGAGACATTCCCGTAGATCCAGTAAATCCTCTATCACCTTTAATTCCCGTAGATCCGGTAGTTCCTGTTGCACCCGTGTTTCCACATAATAAAGATCCATATGGAGAAAGAGATATATTTTGATAACCATCGTTTACACCACTTATTGAAAACATTGAACAAAATGATTGATTTGAATTTAAATTGGTAACACTATTTTGCGTAACAACAAGAAGACCATTAACATAATAATTAACGTAACCGGAATCTATTATAGTCATAAACACGTCATTTAAATTATAGCCTTGATTAATCTCATTTATTTGCCCGTTTATCACAATATTGAATTGCTGTTGGGGTTTTAAATAAAATCCATAATTTGGAATGGTGATGTCGGGTGAATTTCCATTGATAGATAGTCCAGCATAACTATCACTCGAAATAATATTAATTGGTGAAAATGTTAAATAACAAAAATTATAAAATTCTTTCGATGCTACGTATGAAATAGTTCCAGCTATATCATTTTTTATAATTTGATTTGCCGTTATACTGACCCCTGATTGAAGACTATCTGATCTTGTTATTAATGTAAATAATGCTGGACCAATTGCTCCGGTTATTCCAGTATCTCCCGTATGTCCTGTAGATCCTGTAAACCCTGTGTTGCCAGTTATTCCCGTAGAACCGGTTAATCCTGTAAAGCCAGTAGCACCGGTATTTGTAGCGGTTCCTGGCAATCCGGTAGGCCCAGTATGTCCGGTTGATCCACTATGACCAGTCGTTCCGGTATGACCACTTGTTCCAGTATGTCCGGTTGATCCAGTTTTTCCGGTAGTTCCGGATATTCCGGTAAATCCTGTGGCTCCGGTACTTGTAGCAATTCCAGGTATTCCGGTTGGTCCTGTAGGACCGGTATGTCCAGTCGCACCTGTATTTACTGCTGTTCCTGGTGTACCCTGCGGTCCGGTCGAACCGGTTCTTCCAGTAGGCCCGGTGTCTCCAGTATTACCAATTAAACCAGTTGATCCTGTTCTACCAGTAGGTCCAGTAAACCCGGTTATTCCAGTGGGTCCGGTACTTCCAAATCCAGTAGATCCAGTATATCCCGTAGCACCTGTATTTGTAGCAGCTCCGGGAATTCCTGTTGGTCCAGTTGATGCAGTATATCCAGTATTTCCAGTATCTCCAGTTGGTCCAGTTGATGCAGTATCTCCAGTTGAGCCAGTTGATCCAGTTGAGCCAGTTGATCCAGTTAATCCAGTTGAACCAGTTAAACCAGTTGAACCAGTTAAACCAGTTGAACCCGTTGAACCTGTTGAACCGGTTGAACCCGTTGAACCGGTTGAACCTGTTGATCCGGTTGATCCTGTAAAACCCGTTATTCCGGTTGATCCAATAGGACCGGTTGAACCGGTTGAACCTGTTGATCCGGTTGATCCTGTAAAACCCGTTATTCCGGTTGATCCAATAGGACCGGTTGATCCTGTAAAACCCGTTATTCCGGTTGATCCTGTAAAACCCGTTATTCCGGTTGATCCTGTAAAACCCGTTATTCCGGTTGATCCTGTATTTCCAGTTGATCCTGTAAAACCCGTTAGTCCGGTTGATCCGGTTGTGCCAGTTGTTCCGGTGTATCCAGTTGTTCCGGTGTATCCAGTTGTTCCGGTGTATCCAGTCCTTCCTGTAAATCCGGTTACACCAGTGGATCCGGTTACACCAGTAGATCCAGACGAACCATATAATATACTTCCATATGGAGAAAATGATATATTTTGATAACCATTATTTACACCAGTTACTAAAAACATAGAACAGTAAGATTGTGCAGGATATAAATTTGGAACGGCCCCTTGTCCTATAATAAGTACACCATTTTTGTAATAATTCACCGAATTTGGATCAATTATAATTGTGAAATTATCATTCAAGCTATATGAATATGGAGTAACAACTATGGTTTGATTATTTATAATGTTGAATTGTTGTCCGTCTATAAAATTAAATCCATAGGTCGGTATAGAGCCATTACCGGTTAATGATAATCCGGCACGACTTGTATTAGAAAATAATGTGGTTAATGAAAATGTTAAATAACAATTATTATAAAACTCTTGGGATATTACAAACGAATTGACACCTTCATTATTATTTTTTAAAATTCGATTCGGATACAGAAATACTCCCGATTGAACACTGTCGGGTCGAATACTTAATGTAAATAGAGCGGGACCGACCGTTCCGGTTGAGCCGGTTAATCCAGTTGTGCCGGTTGTTCCAGTTGATCCAGTTGATCCAGTTGATCCAGTTTGGCCAGTGGAACCCGTCGTCCCAGTAAATCCAGTTGTTCCAGTGGATCCAGTTACTCCTGTAGAACCAGTTCTACCAGTGGAACCGGTAGAACCACTTGCTCCTGTTGTTCCAGTTGATCCAGTTGATCCAGTTGTTCCAGTTTGGCCAGTGGAACCGGTAGAACCACTTGCTCCTGTTGTTCCAGTGGATCCAGTTACTCCTGTAGAACCGGTTCTACCGGTAGAACCAGTAGAGCCACTTGCTCCGGTTGTTCCAGTAGATCCAGATACTCCTGTATAACCAGTTCTACCAGTGGAACCGGTGGAACCACTTGCTCCTGTTGTTCCAGTGGATCCAGTATCCGCAGTTGGCCCTGTTGCTCCTGTGGACCCTGTGGATCCAGTCGTTCCGGTTGACCCAGTTGATCCAGTTGTTCCAGTTTGGCCAGTGGAACCTGTCGTCCCAGTAAATCCAGTTGTTCCAGTGGATCCAGTTATTCCTGTAGAACCAGTTCTTCCGGTAGAACCGGTAGAACCACTTGCTCCTGTTGTTCCAGTGGTTCCGGTATCCGAAGTTGCACCTGTAGCTCCCGTGGACCCTGTAGGTCCGGTTGTTCCAGTAGGACCCGTGGTTCCAGTGTCCGAAGTTGGCCCTGTAGCTCCTGTGGATCCTGTTGATCCAGTAGTTCCAGTAGGACCCGTGGTTCCAGTGTCCGAAGTTGGCCCTGTAGCTCCTGTGGATCCTGTTGATCCAGTAGTTCCAGTAGGACCCGTGGTTCCAGTATCCGAAGTTGGCCCGCTAGATCCAGTTGTTCCAGTAGTACCTGTAGTTCCTGTAGTTCCTGTGGTTCCCGTGCGACCAGTTGATCCTGTGCGACCACTCGCACCAGTAGTACCGGTTGTTCCGGTTGACCCACTTGAGCCAGTGCTTCCGGTTCTTCCAGTGGAGCCAGTTGTTCCCGTAGATCCAGTTCTCCCGGTAGGTCCGGTTGTACCATATAAAACTTGACCATAAGGAGCAAATGTGATATATTGAACCCCTGAATTTATTTTATTCATCGCAAAAAATCCACCATATGCTCCATTCGGGAATAAATTCTTTACACTCGCCTGAGGAAGTAACAATAGTCCATTTTTATAAAAATTCACATAATTTGAATCCACCGCAATAGTAAATATATCGGTTTCGTCATATCCAAATTCAGTAGGTAATGTCGTATTGTTATTGATAATATAAAAAACATTTGGAAAATCGAAACTAGGTGCAAATCTAAAACCGTATGTCGGATCTTTAACTTCTATATTTGAACATTCCGTACATAATCCGGCACGACATGTTGTAGGATATAGGCCTGTCAAAGAAAAAGAAATGTAGCAACGACCATAGGATTCATTGGTTATCACATAAGAGTCGATCGAATCATCCAATACTTTAGTAAAGCTATTCGATAATATATAATGTATAGCATTTGGATTCGTATCCGATCGTCGGGATAATGTAAACATTGCGGGTCCGAGTATCCCAGTGGGTCCAGTTATACCCTGCATTCCGGTTAACCCAGTTGCACCAGCCATTCCGGTGACTCCTGTATTTCCAGTAACTCCATATAAGAATGCACTGAATGGAGAAAAAGTAATATTTCGTATACCATCGTTTCTTGTTGCAATTGTATAAATACAATAATAAGGCCTGGATGAATAAATATTCGGTATAGAATTTGCGGCAATCAATAGACTCCCGTTTTTATAAAAATTTACCGTAGTAGAGGTAATCACGGTGGTAAAAACGTCCGATACATCATATGTAAATGAGATAGGTAATAAATTGTTATTGCATATAATATAAAATGTAGCAGATACGGAATAACTATAGGGAAAATAAAATCCATAAATTGGAGTAAATTTATTTGTATTGTTTTTATCGATACATAAACCAGCGGTGATGACGCCAGTTGACATTCCATAAACAGAAAATGACATATAACATGAGGTATATGACTCTAACGAAACAACAGATGATTCATTTAAGAATGGGCTTATCTTTACAATGGAATTTGGGCCTATAAGTACGTCACTTACCGGAGTATCACCTCTAGTAGACAAATTAAATGTTGATGCACCCGCCAATCCAGTGGGACCCGTTTGACCTGTAGTTCCAGTATTTCCAGTTTCTCCAGTAAATCCAGTCAACCCCGGAATGCCCTTGGCTCCAGTTTCTCCTTTTATTCCAGTATTTCCTGTTGCTCCTGTATTTGTTGCAATTCCCGGTATACCCCGTGGACCAGTAAATCCAGTTGATCCCGTAGATCCGGTATATCCAGTGGCTCCCGTATTTGATGCAATTCCGGGAAAACCTCGTGGACCAGTAATTCCAGTAGATCCTGTTATTCCACTTGGTCCAATATAATCAAGAATTGTCTTATTTCTATAGGGTAGCTCGTTTTGATTCGTTGTTGGATATAAAAAGTTTGCCATAACGTTCGTCTGTTGAACCGACGACGCAATGGCATTTATACCGCGGCGATTTGTAGTAACTGGCATTTATATTAATTATATTCATATTTTATATTTGTTATCTAAACTATATTATTTTACATCAATGATTAATAAATTGGTGTAAAAAAATCATGTAAATATCTTCGTTAGTTTAGCCAATGCTGTATTTTTTACAGTTTTTCGGTATTTGTTTTTTTTTGGTTTTTTCACCCCTTTTTCGATTTTAGGATTGATATGAGAAACGGTAACATTTGTTATCGGATTATATTTGAAAAACCATTCTTTGAATTCTCTTGTGTCACGTTTGTCTTTTAGCTCCTTAAATTTATCCGCCTTTAATGCACGAATGCTTTCCAAGGTCTCTTGTTTTCCATAACACTTACTACTAAAACGTTTCAAAAGACCCCGCTGTTCCAACCTATTTTCTTGTTCCACATTGAAAAGGAATTGTGCCATACATAGGATACGATCTTTATAATAATAAGGTGCATTGGAAAACATGAAGGCTAAATAAAAATTCAAAATGGTATCTATTGTCGCCACATTGATTTCTTGATTCCCAATGCGAATCGTATTATAGTTATGACAGGCGATGGGTTTATAGATAAATGCAACGATTTCTTTATCGACCCGTATCTCAATATGTTCAGGTATGATCTCATCAAAAGCATCATGTTTCAAAATTGAGACCTTTTTTTGGCCCGCGGCTTCCAACCTCTCTTTCACGATTGTCGCACATTTTTCGGGGTTTTCATAAAGGACATCGAAATCTGGGATTTTCTTTACTAAATGCTGTTGTTCTTTGGGCATATATCTAGAATATAAACTCGATGCATATCCACCGAAAAAGACGACACCCATCTCGATAAAGGCATCACGAACGGTGAAATAGATTTTCTCGGAATCTTCTACATGTGAGTCCAATTTTCGCTGAAAATCGACGGTATTACAGTTATAATCGATTTTCATTGGGTGATATGTATTCAATAATGTGAGCCGTTTGAGAACCTTCTCCCAGCGACTGACATCACCGGCGGGACGTGAAAGTTCTAAATACATATTCATACGTAAAAAATTGGGGGCGGCATATTTGATTCCGGCAACAGAAACGGCCTCTTTTGACAATGCTTTGAATAAATCGGGGTGGATATTGGTGATATCGGCCATGGGAATGAAATTGACAAATACTTTATAGGTACCATGATGGACACCGGATTTTGCTTCTACATCATCATATCCGGCTTTTGCATATATGTCAGAGAGTTCAATCGCATCATCTAAAGCATGTGCGGAATAGAAATCATAATCGGGGACCTCGATTTCTCGATTATAGAACTGGGCATATTTTGGTAAAATATTATTGATCGCGGTTCCACCATAACAAATGAGTTTTTTTCTGACCAGAAAATCTTCTAAAATATCAATCATTTTTTTGATCTGGTCACTATTCGCTACTTTTTCACCTTGAATTTTTTCGTTTTCGTCGACGGCTTGGCGAAGAATGGCGAGTTCGCAATCTTGGAAAGTCATTTTGTCATCACATACTTCTGCGTTATATTTACGTTTTGTTGTTTTTGCTTTTTTTTGTTTTTTATATTGGGAAGAGTTCATATATATTGGATTTAATTCTAATATATGTGCAGAAAATTAAGGGAAGCGGGGAAACCAAGGTTTCCCCCGCACCCCCTTCCTTACAATTGATGAGTTGCAATTCAACTGCAAGTTTGCTTATTAAGGAAGGAGGTGCGGGGGAAACCTTGGTTTCCCCGCGAGGAGGGATTTAAAGGGAACCTAGGTTCCCTTTATGGCGTACTCTATCGCAAATTGCATAGGAACAAACGCAGTCTTATACGTCCTGAACATATCCTCATAGACCGCCAACCGGGCATCATTAATATAAAAAGCCTCGGCAATCATTTGAGCACCATAGTTCTTAACTAGATACATGGAATCACAGTTCCGCGTTCCAAAAATTCCGATTTGTGGTAAAACGATACGCATCATATAAACACTCGGATCGGGTGGGTTTATGGATTGATTGAGTAAATCGTTTTCTTTATAAACCCTTACATTGTTAGAACCACTTTCCATATTCATAACATTTTTCAGATTATAACAATTCGCCTGTCCAGGTAAGCATGTAGGATAATTCGCGTAATTGGGTGATACATTTCGATCCACGATTAAAACAATTTGTCCCATCAAAGTGGAAATTGCCGTTTCCGGTCCAACATTACCCATAAATAACCTGTTTTTTAGTATACTAGACGCCGATGTTGCAACCGCCTGATATGCATCATTCACATTGCTTTTAATACGTAGATGAACGAATAAAGGATCCGATGGATTCGGTGAATTGTCGTTAAACCCATAAAGTAAAATCGTGGAAAAAACACCAGCCAGTGAAACCGGTAATCCTTTCGATGTAAATGAACTATAGGATGGATCATAATTCGTGGTGGAATGTGCTATTACAGGAACACCATCTTTATAATATACCTCAAAATCTAGAAACCGACATCCACGCGATAATACATATTTTATCGCATTTAAATTCATATACCCTCCACTATATGCACTATTTGATGAAGATTTAATACAATAGTCGCGTAAATATAATGGCATTCCTTCGACAATATTTAGACTCGAAATTCCGGATCCATTGGATATATTTTCAATAGCGGTCAATTCTGTTTCTTTTGTCACAGTTGTTTCGTCATCATATGGTGGTGTAGGTGGACTAAGATTCTTTTGTTGTTTTGATATGATTCTATACAAAATATATATTAAAATTATGGCAATAATAATTATAAGAATAACATTTACCGATTCCATTTTATCTATATGTAACTACTGACAAAAGTATTCCAGCGGGGGACCAAGGCATTCAAAAGTAATTTTTGAATAAAAATATATAATAATCTATTGAATATATAGTACATATGGCAGGAGGTTTACTAAATATTGTTTCAGTTGGAAATGCAAATGTAATATTAACCGGTAACCCTACGAAAACATTTTTCAAAGTGACTTATTCTAAATATACGAACTTTGGTCTACAAAAATTCCGTATCGACTTCGAAGGATCGCGTGATTTACGGCTGAATGATCAATCCACATTCACCTTTAAAATGAAACGCTACGGAGATTTACTCATGGATACATATTTAGTTCTCAATTTACCCGATATATGGAGCCCTATATGGCAACCTTCAGAAGATACCGATAACCAATGGTCTCCTTATGAATTCAGATGGATTGAAAATTTGGGGGTTCAAATGATATCTTCCATCGAGATTTTATGCGGATCCGTTACTTTACATAAATATTCGGGTCAGTATCTCTATTTGATGATGCAACGTGATTTTAATCAAAAAAAACAGGATTTATTTGATGAGATGTCAGGGAATGTAGCTGAATTGAATGATCCTGTAAATTCTGACACGTATGCAAATGTTTCAGAAACGAATTCTTCGCATGGGTATCCATCAGCATATTATACATCGAATCCAATGGGTGCCGACCCATCCATTCGTGGTAGAACAATTTACATACCCATAAATACCATGTTTACATTAGATTCGAGATGTGCATTTCCTTTAGTTTCATTACAATATAATGAACTCACGATAAATGTTACATTAAGATCTATCCAAGATTTATTTCAAGTACGTGATGTATTTGATGTGTCGAATAATTTCCCTTATGTGAGACCCGATTTTAATCAAGATCGATTTCAAATGTACCGATTTTTACAAACACCGCCAAGTGTAGATCTGACATCTACCAATTATGAAACCCAATTGGATTCATGGGTTGCGGATGTTCATTTATTATCCACCTATGGATTTTTATCGAAGGAAGAACGTGATCTATTTGCAGCCGAAGACCAAATTTATCTAATAAAAGATGTTTTCCAATATAATCAGCAAAATGTTACTGGATCGAGTAAAGTGAAATTACAGAATTCAAATGGAATGGTATCTTCATGGATGTGGTTTTTACAACGCAGTGATGTAAATTTGAGAAATGAATGGAGTAATTATACGAATTGGCCCTATAACGACTCACAGCCCGGTGAACTAGAATTAGCTCCCTTATCGAATCCAGAATATGGTTATGGGCCAGGAACTCAGCAAATTTATATTACCGGAAATTTTAATGCATTGAATAGAAAAGAGATTTTAGAAACATTTGGAATTGTATTTGAAGGGGATTATAGGGAAAATGTCATGCCAAGGGGGGTTTATGATTATGTTGAAAAATATACGAGAACAGATGGGTTTGCCGAATCTGGAATATATTGTTATAATTTTTGTTTACATACCAGTCCATTGGAGTATCAACCATCGGGTGCAATCAATTTAAGTCGGTTTAAAAATATTGAATTTGAATTTACGACATATATACCTCCGGTGGATAATTCTCCGAATAAATTTTTGGTAGACTGTGATTCTCTTGGTAATCCTATAGCAATAAGTACGAAACCCGGGTGGGCAATATATAAATATAACTATGATATTACTATTTTTGAAGAGAGATATAATATTTTGTCATTTATTGGTGGGAACTGTGGATTAATGTATGCCCGTTAAGGGAACCTACGGTTCCCTTAAGATCCCTCCCTTAAATAAAAAAACTCTTGTGCTTATTGTAAAATGAATCCTCTAATGCATTTGGAATTAAAGGGAAGGGGTTAAAGGGGAAACCGTAGGTTTCCCCTTAAAAATTATCTACTAATGTATATAGTAAATAATAAAATGAGTACATGGAATTTTGATATAGGTAAAACATCGAATATAAAAGAGAATTTCGATGGAAATCCAATGGTAGAAAAAATAAAAAAAATACGTGAAAAAAAACCGAAATTCGAAAACCCAAAATCGATTGAATTATTGGAAAGTGTTTTTGATCCATTCACCGTTACCGAAGGTTTTGAAATAGGTGAAAAAATGAAAGACAACAAATTTATAAAAGGGTTTTCTGGAGCGGGACAAGAGATATTAGCTGGAATAGAAGGTGCCAAAGATAGTTTGGAAAGTGCATTTAATAAGATATCAGATGTAACGAAACTAAATAAATTAAAAAACGGTGAAGATGCATTAAATGAGCTTAAATCACAAACTTCAAAGGCAAAAGACGCTTTATCTGATGCCAAAAACTTTATAATTCCGGATTCAACCGTTGCACAAATACAAAACTTTAAAATAGGGTCGACGGGTATAACGGATAATACGATTTTTCAAACGGGAAAACAGGGAATCGATGATATTGTTGGTAGAGCATCTGGCTCCAATTTTTTTGATAAATTATCAGCGGAAAGTATAACCATTAAAGGGAAATTAGATGCATTACAGGGGGATATTAATAATCAAAAAATAAAAAAAAACGAAGGTGTATCCGCGAGTGATTTATCGAACCCCGGTGGTAGTCCAGGAACAACAACATCAACTATTAAAGTGGTTGGACTGGGAGATCAATTAAAAAAGAAAATGAAAGAGGCCGTGGAACAAATTAAGAACATATTAAATTTTATCATGAAAAATTTATCAAGGTATTTGAAATATGCAGCGGAAAAATTAAAAGTGTTTTTTGTTCATTTCCGTGATAATTTTAATTATGTCATGATTACAATAGCAAACGCACTCACGCATAATAATGCATCCATTGATGAGATAAAAGTATTTTCTTCAGAAACGATGAAATTTACAACCGTTTTATTCACTTATGTGTTTTTATACAATTGGTACTTTTTAATGTTTCATAATGAAGATCCAGAATTTCGCTATAAAATAAATGTCCAAGAACAAGTATTTGACCGTAGTCGTGTGTTATATGCATTTTTCGGACCGAGTTTACGTGCAGTAGAAATGGTAGATTGGATTCTCTTGGAAAAAATACCTATGATAAAAAATTATATAAGCTCCAAGCCCGTCCTTTTCTTTTTATTGGCGGTAGCCTTTTTTGTTTTGGTTTTAAGTAATTTCCAAATGTCCATGTTGACAAGTTTTTTGAAAGCTTTGACGTTTTCTGCGGATCAAACCATTTTATCTATTTTGACATCTATTGTTGTTTTGGGGTATGGGTTAAAATTTATATGGTATGATGCTGGAATATTAGGTGCAATCGGTGGATCAAAATCGGCAGCTATTATAATTATTGGGGGACTATTTTTTTTATTGCTTTTTATTTTTTATATATTATTTATTGCATCATTCGCCGCTCCGCTTGGAGTATTATTTGTAAATACATATATCGTAATATATTCGTTTTTGGCAATCTTGATTTATAAGGGATCGGGTGCATTTACGACAATAAATGAAATATTTAAAAACGTTTCGGGATTGACTAGCCCACAAGAAGAAGAACAAGAAGGTGAATCGCCCGGTGTTATAACAAGAATCGGTAATTTTATAACCAAGTATGTGAAATTTATCAATATGTTTTTGGTAGAATTACTTATTATAATGATTTTGTTATTTGGTATAAATACATATACCTCACAATATGGATCTATCACGTTTGATAAAACCACATCGGCAAATAAAAACAGTATTTCTGCACCAGTGAATAGTGCATTTACGCATTTGTTTACATGGCTTATTATTTTCAATACATTGTTGATCATTTTTGTTATAGTAAAAATGGTAGGAAAATATTATAAACTCACGGATCCAAATCAGCAACAAGAAGGTGCGAATGAAGGAGAGGAAACCGCTAGTTAAATGAGAAAAAGTAGTAAAGGGTTTAAACGTTTTTTCACATTCTTTATAAATGGGAAAAAAATCCAAGGAGCCTTTCGTAAGTATATGTACGCCCACATTTAATCGCCGACCTTTTATTACGACAATGTTCGAGTGTTTCAAAAATCAGAACTATCCGAAGGATAAAATGGAGTGGATTATTGTCGATGATGGTACGGATAAGATTGAGGATTTGATCAAAGCATCTGGAATTCCACAAATCAAATATTTTGCATTCGACCAAAAAATGTCTCTTGGAAAGAAGCGGAATTTCATGCATGAAAAGACCAAGGGGTCGATAATTGTTTATATGGATGACGATGATTATTATCCTCCGGATCGTGTTTCGCACGCGGTAGAGAGACTTCAGGGTAATCCAAAGGCGTTATGTGCTGGATCTTCCGAGCTCTATATTTATTATAAAGATATTCAGAAAATGTATCAGTGTGGCCCATATGGTCCGAATCATGCGACGGCTGGAACTTTTGCTTTCCGCCGTGAACTTTTGAATCAGACACGATATGAGGATCATGCGGCTTTGGCGGAGGAGCGAGCGTTTTTGAAGGGTTATACGATACCTTTCGTACAATTGGATCCATTGAAATCGATTTTGGTGTTTTCACATAATCATAATACGTTTGATAAACGTAAACTCTTGGAGAATCCGCATCCGGATTATTTCAAAGAGTCCTCAAAAACCGTTGACATGTTTATTAAATCGATGTACGAAACAGATATCAAAGATTTTTTTATGAATCGAATCGATGGCTTATTGGAGAAATATGAACCAGGTGAACCGAAAATGAAGCCGGATGTTTTGAAACAGATGGTGGAGATTGATGAACAACGTAAAAAGATGATGGAAGAAAAGCAGAGATTAAATAACGAAAATTTTCCTCAGATTATTATGGAACGACCGGGTGAAGCAGCAAGACCGATGACTCCGAGTGAAATTGTAGAAGCATTGCGACAACATCAACAAATGAATCAATTATTACAGAAGAGAGTGAAAGAGTTGGAATCAATGGTACATGGATTACAGCTTCAGATTGTAAAAGCTAGGGGGTCACCCTAATCCAACGAAACAATTTTGTTATTTTTGTTACTAAATGTAATAACAAAAATATTATCTTTTACGCGACAATCTAGACTTTTTCTTGTTTTTTTTGGAACGCGTTTTTTTCTTACGACCTCCATTTCCACTATATAATTCTTTTTGGCGGGGGGCAAACCAATTGCTAAACGTTATGTGGTTTTGATTTCTATTTTCATGTCTTTCTTTTAACATTTGTTTAAATTCTTCTGATGTAGCATTTTTTATACGTTTTTTTAATATGGCTTCTTCTTCTTTTTTTTCATTTGTATCTTGTGCTTGCTCCAGTGCTTCAGTTGTATGTTGTAAAACCGCATCTGCTTTTTCTTTTAAGTCATTAAAAAAAGCCTCACGTTCAGCTTTCTGTTCTGGATCTTCCTTACGCATCTTAATAATTTCTTCTGTAGATATGCGACCATATTTCTCTCTACCACGAGCAAGGAGTTCTTGAAAAGTAGGTTTTTTTGTATCTTTGTCTCTGCTCTTATCAAGGGGTTCTTGAGAAGTAGGGTTTTTTGTATCTTTGTCTCTTTGACGTAAATTTTCTTTTTGTTGCTCCACTACTTTTGACGGTAGCGGTGGTGGTTCAATCATAAATTATTATATATAATGCCGTTATAAAATAATTTATCAAATTCGGGGTTTATCCAGTATTATCCACCGTGAACCTAGTAGGGGGAACCCCCTAGGTTCATCTAAACATCAGGACGTACATCGGACGATTTTTTGTTCGAGTCATATTTTTTTCGTATTAATCTAGCTGTTCCTATAATATGGTAATATTCTTCCGTTGAAAAAATAGGTTCACCAGGTTCATATATCTCATCCAGAGTCAGAAGTTGTTTTTTCAGTTGTTTTGATTTGGAACAACAACAACCCATAACATTATAGAATCATGTGTTATCTTTATTCGATTTTTTATATTGAAGTGTAATCAACCCGGGTAAGATTTGGTTTTTATCATAGCTATAAATACATTCAAAGGGCTCATCGTATTCCATCCAAGAATAGTATCCTTGGATACACGGACTCGATCGGAATTTTCCAATAATCCGTTGTTTTTCTAACCCTGCATCGATCCATAGTTGACGATCTTCTGTTAAAGCATCAAACATAGAATCCATATGCCATTCACCAACCGAACTATGTAACAAGATATTCGTTTTCGGTCGGACAACGCAATGATCCAGAGTATTCGATCCTTTCACCCATGCGTTTATAATAATTGGTAGATCCGTATCATTCAGAAACCGAATATACATGGGTGCCTCTGAAAATAAACCTTTTACGGTTTCTTGGTACATTTTAGATGGAATCGTATCGTTGGTTTTCTTATCATTTTCCATAATCATATAATTATAATGTGTTTCCTGAATAAATTTTATATCAATTTTGTTAAGGGTAGGGGGAACCCCTAGCCTATACGGGAAACAATTTAGGATATATTTATTTGATTATTGAAGGATGTAATAATTTATAATGTTAATATAAGTAAAATTATTATGCCGGTCTTGCCCAGAATAAATAAGCTCAGGGAAGCTGTTCTAAAAGAAGATGAAAAAAAAGCCGAAGAACATAGACAAAAAATCTTAAACTACTTAAATGAAAAAAAAGACGCAGAAGACAAAGAAGACACAGAAGAAATGTGGCAAAAAATAGCAAAAACAAGGAAACTAGGAGGAAAAAAGAGGAATACGAAGAATTTCAAAAAAACAAAGAAACATAACAAAAGATCCCAGAAAACGAGACGCAATAAACGCTAATTTCTAATTTATATAGGGAGAACCACCAAAGGCAGCATTATCCACCGGTAACCCAGAAAAATTATAACAGTTTTTCATCCAGAGATCTTATGATGGAAAAAGGTAAGGAATTGGAATTCTCCCGAAGGGCGGGAGGGGGCAAGGGGGAACCGGGGGTTCCCCCTAACCAAAGGTGGGCCCCCCTATGCTTATCGGTGTAATATCTCCGCCCATCCGCTCAGATCAATTCCTTGTGTCAAAACCACATTTTCCGGACGTAACGCCCAATCATTACCTTGAATCTCTTGTTCTAAAATCCGGGTCCTCATCATGATTCGAGCTTTGGACATTTGTTCGGGTTCATATTCGACATAGGCCTCTGTAGAACCAAAAGATGGATCAAAGAATTCGATTCCGGAATCAGTTTCAAAATGTAGAACAACATCGGGATCATACGGTTGGCCACATTGTTCTATTTGTAATAGTTTTCCAAGATTCCTTCCCGATTTTATGTTCGCGGTATCGGTTTCCCCTAACATGATATGGCTCATACGAATGCCATGGTTAAAATGAATGAGGTTATAATAACGTCCTACTCGGAGTTGAGAAAGGGTCACGAATTGTGTGGTCATGGTCGATCAGTTTTTATTGAATGTTATGGTGATGAACATAATATTCAATTTTATTAGGGGAAACCAAGGTTTCCCCTAAGACCCCTTCCTTTTAATTTTTATTTGATAGGAGGGATCTTAAGGGAACCTTGGTTCCCTTAATCGGTGTTAAATGCCGACTCCCTTAACCAAACATTCGCTATATATTTTTCCCCGGATGTCACCGGTAACCCTGCATGAAGGGCATGTGGATGGCATTTATCACCTTTTTCTTGTAAAGGGTAAAACAAAATTCCACTATTTTTATCGGGTTTTAGCTCTAAATCCAGTTTGGGAAACCGTGTAGAACCTCCCTCAAATTCATCCGATAAATAGATCAACATAGTCACTTTTCGCTGTCCACCATTTAATTCAAAATCATAAGAGGTTTTTCCGGGATCACATGCGGCATCATGATGTTCATTATAAAACCCATTAGGTTGGTATTTGACGACCTGTAGTTTTTCCGCGTTTTCATGCGGAACTCCAGTGAGTTTGGAAACACGTTCAATGATCGGTTTTACAACCGGATCGTCACGAGAAAGCCAAGCGGTCTTACTTTTTCGAATATTTATATCTGTACCTCCTAAAATAATACTTTCGGCGAAATCGGGTTCGGCTTTTTCCAAAATATATTCCCGCTCTTCATCCGTTATGAAATCTTGGTGAACTTTGGGTGAAATATAATCTTCAGATTCATCACAGTAACCACGACCTGGATATTGATCGGCCATGCCTTCATAATTCGATGCTTTACATGAACTACACCCAGCCGTGCTAAATCTATATATTTCCGAAATGATAAACCATATAAATGCTACGATAATTCCAAGAATTACCATGGAGAAAAAAGGACGGCGATATAATTCTAGGACTTTTCGCTTGAAATATTTACGTAAGTTGATCCGCATTTTATATTTTGATGTGTCTAGTTATACTATCATTATATTAAATTAAGCGGGGAAACCAAGGCCTTCAGCGAAGCCTATGCCCCCGAACCCCCATCCTTTTGTAGGGACAATCATGAAGGAGAGATCTTAAGGCGTAAGCTTCGCGGATCTGGAATTCGCTACGCGAATTCTGATGACCTTGGTTCCCTTAAAAGGATGGGGTTTTAGGGGAAACCTTGGTTTCCCCTAACCTAATCGTCATCGAAATCCAAATCCATGATCACCGTGGTTTCCTTTTTCACATTCTTATCTAAATACCGATACATTCGCTTCACATCCAATTTCGTAATATCATAATCCTCAAAGAATTCCTCGATTTGTGCAGTAATCTCCGGAGAAGCTTGCATAAAATCCGTATCCGTTCCACTTCCGAATTGTAGACGTAGCTCTTGGAAAAATGCAATTGTATCTTTCCGATCCATATCTAAACTCTGACATAAATTAAAAATAAATAAAATATTATTATATTCCGTTGAATATTTGGTCAAAACTTTGGTAAAACGAATGTCATCCGCCTTGAATTTTTTCGTAGATTCGGGAAAGGCATCATGATATAATTTATTATTATAAAACGTTTTCATAAGAGAGCTCATTTCATTAAATAACCAAATTTGATTTTGAAAGGTAATACGATCAATATAGTCCGCATAACAAATATTTTCCAAGATGTTTTGATAAAAAGGAAAAGAAATCGATGATTTTACCTTTTTCAACGCATCCGCTATATTTTCATGCCATAATAAAGCGACAATCGTACGATCCGTTTCGTTAATTAATGAATTATGATCATCGATATGATAATTATTATTTATCAATGACTGTGTAATTTTCTTAGAATCTTCATTGTAACATTTCGTTTGTAATATATCCTGTAGGGTCTCATAATTTAACATCCCCGGTTTTTTCAAATAAACATTCTGAATAAACATTAATTTTCGCATATCCCCTTGGATATAATCTATCAAATATGGTTTTAGATTCTTATAATCAGAGCTCTTTTCTTTTATGACTATATCCAAGATATTATCAATTTGATCATTCGTTGGTGATTTTAATTCAAAGACATTACAGACCTTCATGAGTTCTTTTATTTTTTTATCCATATAGTAATTTCCAATACAAATAATAGGATTCAATGTCACACTTTCCAAGCGTTGCTTCTTGGTTTTTTTTTGACGAATCATTTTAATCAAAGCATTGATTCCACCCTTATCACCATTATTCATCCCGTCAATTTCATCCATGACGATGGCGATTTTTTTCTCTTTTTTATTCATCATGTCCAAGACGTTTCGATTGGAAATATTGTTACTCGTAATGGTATCAATAAGGGATTTATTACGTACATCCCCGGCATCGTATTTTATAACATCGTAATTCAGAGTTTTTAATAACTCAATGACAAAGTGTGTTTTTCCACTTCCCGGTGATCCATAAATATAAATCCCTTTTTTGAAATTTACATTATTAATTTGTGCGTCAAATGAGGTTAAAATGTCATTGATTTCTTTTATAATAGGGTCGCGGTTTAAAATAGTAGAAAAATTTAGTAATGGGGGCTTTTTATCAATAACAGTTGTGTTTTTTGGGACCACGCTTGGAAAAAACGTATTCATGGGATTCACTGTTGTTTTTGTTTTTTTCATATTTATGTTATAAACATTCATGGATTGTATTTATGCTTATTCTACGAAGAATCCTTTTTAGCGGGGGAACCAAGGTCTTCAGAAATCCGAAGGATTTCCAGACCCCGCACCCCCCTCCTTTTATAACTAACACGGTTTTAGTTAGTATAATTCGTTATAAAATAAATTTTATTATTGAAAAACACAAGAATAAAATTCCATTAAAAGGAGGGGGGTGCGGGGTCTGGAAATCCTTCGGATTTCTGAAGACCTTGGTTCCCCCGCCCTTAAGCAAAGTTATCAAAATTAGAAAAATCCGCACCCACAGGTCTGAAATCACTCGACGTTTTCGCCGGGAGAGCTCCATAGTAAGAATAAATATCTATAGGCTGTCCAGTAACTGATCCCATGACCGGGTTACCATTTACTAAAACGCCATTTTGCATTATAGCATTAGATCCGGCAATAGGATTTCCATTTTTATCAGTATTACCACTCTTCGCCAGTTGCTTTAACGTATCCGCAGTTTCGTGTACAAGATCTTTTGCGAGATCTCCTACGCCGGAAACTGCCGAAGTCAATGTTCCAGACACATTTGATCCTAGACCTTTAACCGTTCCTGATAAACCACTCGCTGTATTCGAAACTAGATCGCCCGCCGTTTTTACAGTTCCTGACGCTAAGTTTCCTGCAGTATCGACCGTATTTGATGCTAAACTTCCAGCACTGCTCACCGTTGTAGATAATACTTTTCCTAGATTATCTGTTGTAGTTGTTATTATTTTCCCACCTTCACCTACGGTCTTTGTAACTACATTTCCGGTGGAATCAAGAGTCTTAGATAACACAGTTCCAGCCGCATTTACCGTATCATTTATCCCTTGTGCAACTTTTTGGGTGTTATTTGTTGTACCAGGATTTATCGAAGATGGAGGGGTAGAAAGGGGGGTAGAACTAGATGGAGTGGTAGAAGTAGAAGGAGGGGTTGAAGTAGAAGGAGGGGTTGAAGTAGAAGGAGGGGTAGAAGTAGAAGGAGGGGTAGAAATAGAAGGAGGGGAAGTAGAAGTAGAAGTAGAAGTAGAAGGAGAAGGAGGTGTGGATCCCGGAACAAAATCGGTTGATCTTACAACTGTTACCAAACCGTCTGATCGAGTTGTCATACCTTCTTTTCCTGAATTAAAAAAGTAATTACCACATAACACACCAAAGAATATGACGATTACGATAAAAATAATATATTTAATAATTTCGGAATTTCGAAAAGAAATAAATTTCATACTATAATATATAGATTATAAAATTATGTCAGCATTATTGAATCATAAACAACAACCATATGTACCTTGGAAAGGTAAAACATTTAATCAAATTGTTTCTTCGATCCAGTATAACACTCAAACAAAATTAAGTTCCGTTTCTGGAAAAGGATATTTAAAACAACAAATATTATTCAGATCGGATTTTCCGACGGATGATAATTTTATTTTTTCAGGGCACCCAATTGTTAAATACAATAACGTATTAACCACAGAAAAACTTAAAAAAAGGCCTTTACCGCTAAAGATTTATAGACGAGAACTTGCGACTGACCCAGTTACAAATTGTAATCCGAGAATATCTACTAAAATAGATATTATCAATTCTCCGGGTGGATATGCCCTGAATCCAAAAACATCAAATATGAATAGTGCCGGTTTAGCAAATACATTAGATCAAGAAGACATGCAAATACCGAATAATACCACGGAAGTTCCCGGAACATGTTCATGTTTCACCACGGATGGTTTATGTTTAGATCCGGCAACCAATGCGAAAAAAAGAGTACGAAGTGCCGGTATGATTCGTAAAAATTCAAATCAATATACAAGTATAGGTGGAAGTGGATCAAGAGTAGGTGGAAATTCTACACCCATCGGTCCGACAGTGAATCGGTGTGCATGCGGGGCTTTTGTTGGTGTGCCTTTACAGGATGTGATGACACCGGTAAAACAGTATTATACGTCTACACAGCAATATTTAACCAGTAGGACAAAAGGATATGATCAAAACAATTATCATAATATTAAGAGTGGTGATGCTTCCGCAAAACCGGGGACCAACCAAAGTCTAATTAATGTTTATGGATCAAATAATAATATCCCTTACTGTCCGAATGCACAGGCCTTGTTCTCTCCGGTATATTACAAACCGAATAATTCAAAATTCGCACAAGAAGGAGGTGTGTCATCGAGTACTCGTATTACAAGATTGAAATATGATACGATTACTAGCAATGCCGCGTTACTTGCGGGTCCATTTGGACCACAAACGGCGAATGCTTTGGCTTATCCTGGACCATCTACGACATATACATTGAAGGATAAGATCGGTTATCCGAATATAAGGACGCCGATTATTTGTCAAGGACAAACGCCAACTGTGGGTTTTACCGATAGAATACCTCCTTCTCTACAAATCAGGACACTGCCCCATTAAGGGAACCTACGGTTCCCTTAAGATCCCTCCCTTTACAAAAGACTAATAGGTTTGCATTGACTACATAATGTAAAGTCAAATATAAAAGGATGGGGTCGTAGGGGAAACCTTGGTTTCCCCTACTAGCAGTTATGCTTCGTACACCATAACATACACTTTTCAACATTTGATTTAATAAGTGCATTTAATTTTTCACCGCGTGTTTTACAATCAATTAATGAAATGGTAAAATGAATATTTTCGATCTGTTGTTGCCCAAAAATCGCATTTAATTCTTCTATACGAGTAATAAAATAATTGGATAACGGAACCGACAAAAATCTATTAATTTCATAGTGAGCATTCAAAGGGTCGATCATCTTTTCAAATGCGGACCTGATAAATGGAATAAAATGAGTGAGATTTGACGATGAAAACAGAAAACCCTTACATACAATATATTTTTCTGAATTCGCATAACGACTCGTCTGTGGTTTCGTAATATATACTTTTTCATAAAAAGAAGATAATATTGCCAATATATCAAGAGTATGTTGCATAAAACAGTCAAATATTTTCAAAATAAACGACCCCTTTTGTTTTTGAAGGCATATGGCATAAGCCACTTGTGCGAATAATAATCTAGAGACATTGATCTCTTGACTATTGAAATCAACAGAAAAATCGAATCCACCATCACCGGTGATAATATCCATTTTGGAGCCATATTTATCCACACAATAATCAAAATTCGCAATGGATAAAATATCTCCCGTTTTATCTGCACCCGTTTCAATATATACATTTGGATTGTTCTTTAGGAAATGTTCGCTTTTTTTCCATGCCGGAATATTGGGGTCATATATATCATCCAATATAGTGATTCCTATATATCGGTCGTTTTTGTTTTCACGCATATTTAGTAAGGCTTCTATAAATCCACCCGGACCTTCCGCCAAATGAAATGAGGATATGGGTTTATCTATGGATTGTATGGATGTTTCATTTACATCCAATAATCTAAAAAAATTAGTGAGTTCTATCATTTTAAAATAGGATCTGGATAGGGGTTTATATTTAGAGATGCTTCGGTTCGATCCACGATATTTGTTTGAAACCGATTTAACATCCACGTTATTATAAATAGATGGAACGGGACTGTGAATATATTCATATGGATTGGTATATCTTTTATAAATATCCCATTCTTTTTCATATAGATGAATACGTTCTTTTATATCATATAAATAATTCGATAATGAAGTTGAGCAAATAGGTTTCATGGGTGTAACAATGGAGGAAAACCCAGGAGGCGGGGGTAAAGGTTCTGTAAAAAAACAGCCAATGTCTTCATATAAATGTGTAGAATTTCTCGGAATTTGAAAGTGAATCATTCGGTCGATAATTTATTATCCGAAGAAACGTTTATATTTATTTAGTAACTCATTAAGGGAACCTACGGTTCCCTTAAGATCCCTCCCTCAAATGGAACAAATGTTTTGTAGGGGAAACCAATGTATTCAGCGAAGCCTATGCCCTTAAAACCCTTCCTTTTAAGCGGAAAGTCAAGAAGAAGTTGTCACAGGATGAGTGTAAGGGAGGGATCTTAAGGGAACCTACGGTTCCCTTAAAAAATATTTGTAATTATATATACGTTAAAATAAATGCCCCGTAAATCCATAAAAAAAATGATGAAGGAATTGATGGCAAAAAAGAAATTAACACCCAAAGAAAAGAAACTTTTAACGAAAATGCAAAAAGGTGGTGTATGGTGGAATCCCCTTACCTGGGGTTCAACACCAACTGGTCCTGTTGATCAAGCCACTTTAACAAAACAACTTGATGATGTAAAGGGCCAAGTATGTAAAGTATGTAAATCTGCATTTGGTGAAGATGGATGCAAATGTGGAAACACCGCACCGCCGGTAGAGCCCCAACCTACTTCAGGAAATGTTCCAGCTACCGAATTACAAGAAAATCAATCACCTTCGGGTGAAGGCGATATTGCTCGTGAAGACACCATGCCTCCAACCGAAGAACCAATCGAGCAGCCTCAACCTGACAAAACTAAAACTGGAGGAAAGGGTAAATCCATGAAACGTAAGGCGAAACGTTCCAAGAAAACAGCTAAGAAAATGAAGTGGTAAACATTTTTTATATCGAAAATATAAAAAATGATTCTATAACGAGCACAATACATATTATTCACTCGGCTTCTTGACTCTTATTTTAATCGCTTTTCCAAGAACAAGATCTGGTTGTAAAACAATACGTTCTCCCGAAACTACCGGTGTAAATTGTTCCAACACCATTTTTTGACCCTTGACCTTACGAATTTTGATCTCTTTTTGTTTATTTTCACCCTTTTCTTCTTTTTCTTTTTCTTTTTGTTCTTCTTCCGGATTTTCCGACATTTCGATATCGGTAGATCCCTTATTCATCAATAATTTACCCACCTTTTCGGCATTCACATTTCGCATCTTCTTAAAGACAAAATATCTGTTCATAAACGAAATACGTTTCTCTTCTGGGCTCATATTTGTAGCCGTTCCATAATCGGATTCCTTACGTTTATCTCTTGACAAATCCGATTTCATGGTTTCGAAAAGTTCATCGAATAACCCCGTACTATTGGGTAATCCAAGGCCCACAATTTCACCCTGAGGGACCAGAGAGAATCCATAGTCCTCCATAATACGAATCAAATAGTTGAAATTCACCAAATATTCACGGAATACTTTATTGATCGACTCTTGGAAAACATCGATCGCATAACCGATCGATAACTCATCCTCCGGAAATCCTGTCTGATCATACTGTTTAATAATCTCGAATATTTTGCGATCTTCACGCATGATAACGACCGATTCTTCGCGTTTCTTCGTTTTCAAAATATTGAATACAGTCTGACCATCATAGCAAGTTCCAATATAGTAACCTCCCACGCGTGTACATTCCGCCACATTCCTCAAGAATTCATGTAGGGTTTTGGGTGACTCGAAGAAATAATGCATCGCAAATTGACAAGAACTTACATGAAAACCGGGTTCTCCAACACCATATCGCTTATATACACCTTCACCTAATTCACCCTTATCTTTCGGACCTTGTCCGAAAACCGCACGGGCAATTTGTTTATCTTTTTCACTGATTAACGCCCGGGTCGATCTGATATTCAAGCCACTATTCCCATTCACGAATAAAGCCCCCGGCATATTCTGATATTTCTTACGCATGTTCAAATAACGTGCACAGGCTCCATCCAGGCGATTCTCAATATTATCTTTGGATATATCTACACCGAAAACGAAACCCAGTTTCGCATCGATCCATTTCGATAAATCACCGGCTTTTCCAACTGCATAATCAATCAAAGTATTACCACGATTCGAGACAGCCATGATGAGTCTGCGTTTGATATACAGATTATGGAAGTCACGAAGACCTCTCGTACTCGTATCCTTTCCAACACGATTATAGTAGACATCATCGTCCGCCGAGATTTCGGGAATTCCCTTACCCGTCATAATCATTTCATCGGTTACTGGACTATGAATCGAATGCCAGTTCGAATTTGCGACTTTATAAGCATTTCCGAAATTATCAAATGTAGTACGAAGCTCATTTGTCTTATCATAACGAACACGTAAAGGAACCCATCTCCAACCGGGGGGTTTCGTCATATCATATCGGAATTCCACAATCGTATTATCCTCGAAATATTCATGTTCCTCCGTCATCATCACCAAATCTCCCGTACCGTTTTTTACCAACATCATATTACAAATATGTGCGTTCGGATCATAAGGATTTGTCGGGAAGAATTTTACCGGTTTATAGGTTTTTTGGAAGCCACGACTACCGTCATTGACTTCGACGGAGGGTAAATCATCATTGATGAGATTTAACATCGGATTGATATATCCATCCTTTTTCTCATCAAATCCACATCGAAGTTCTAATACTTTATATTGAATGACATTTTGCGGCCCCGTCAAATTCGTACCTTCTTGGAAGACATGGTGGATTTCATCCTTTCCGGTTTTATCGGTTTTCACGGAGACCAAGAAATCGATCGTGTTATACTTCGCCGGTTTCCATTTGAAAGATCGGTCCCATGCAATTTTATAAAGCGGTCCCGTTTTTCCTACACGGTCGGATGCGACCCCGGTATTGGTTGGGGTAAAGATGAGTCCATCTGTATTATATTCATAGGTCCCATCTCGGACTTTGGATAAAATGGTGGAACATCCATGAAAGATAGATACATCCGCCGAACTATAAAACTGTTTACATTTGATCAAGAAATGACACGGAGTCTTTTTCTCGATTCCATCGATTGGTTGTTTCTTCTTCGCCTCTTCCGCCTTTCCATTTTCTTTATCCATTACCGAATACGGTTTTAGTTCACGGATATACTTTTGTAGAAGTGGTAAACGAAATTTGGTTTCCTCATCTTCCGCGGACTCGGGAACAAACGCGAGTTCTCTCACCGATTTACCATGGATATAATAAATATCGAATGCTGCATATAAATTGATGAATTTCCCATTTTTATCATATTTGATATGCTCTCCATCCAACAAACTATCATGTAACGTTTTTTCTGCCGAAATTGTACCGGTAAATATCGCGTTCATATTCGTATCAATCATATAGATTCTACCATTGGGGGCAATATATAAAAGTCGGCGTTCACCATCCGCTTTATCCGTAACTGTATAATTATTTCGAATATTCGGGACAACGGACCCCTCAGGAACTTCGGGTTGTATATTTTCCAACTGTAATGTGAATGAAGAGGGACCGATAAAATCACCTGTTCGAATAAATCTGGGTTGATGATCCGGTCCATGGATCATTTTCATATAGGTTTGTAAAACCTGATCCTTTTCTGTATTCGAAATGGGATATGCGGATCCTTGGAGACCGGTTAAAACCGTACGAATACATTTTCTTAATGCCGCCAATAAAACGTCTGGTTTCGCAAATTCTGTTCCCGGTCCAACACGTGTATTATCCACCTCTAACTCAATTTCATAGGTCTCCGGATTGGTGAATACTTTGGCTTCTTGAACGGTATAATGTGGAATGGGTACATCTTTATACCCCGTTTTCGGTGATCCCTTCAAAATGGTGATATCCGCGAAAATGGGAAGATCGGGATTAAAGAATCGAACACGATTCAGGTAACGAAATGTCTTCTTGGAATCGTTCCACTTTGAAATGATCTTTTGTGCGACATCGGACCGAACCGTGAAATCCCGTTCCATTTGGTAAGATACCCGGAAATTGAAATCGGGGAAATCTACGGGTTTCAAGGGTTTGTCTTTGACCATAGGTGGCGACTTTTGTGTGAACTTGATTTTATCGGCTTTTGCGGAAACGGTGGATGTCAAATCGATGAGTTTTTGGAGACTATTTGTTCGGCAATATTCTTGGATGAGATCGATGCCAACGACTTCCGCACGAATATTCGAAATCCGGGTTTCACCTTCTCTTGTGTCCGTATATTCATTTTGGATACGAAGAATACTGAGTCCATCGGGGTTATCGGTAGTGAATCCGGATGCCAAAAGTTGATGAACCACATTATCATAGTCGATTTTGGATAGTCCCTTCTTTCCACCACGTTTCCCATCGCCCTTAGTAAACCGAACCTCGAGTTCACTCGTTTTATAGTCTTTTTTTAAGAGAGGATTACTGGCTAAATAGAACTCAACCATGGTCTCGAAGTCCGATTTGGGGTCACGGTCATGCATCCTTTTTTCTGTGTCACCATTATCTGATTTTGCCCCTTTTTCCATGAATAATATATAGTATGTATCCATATATTATTTATGTTCTTATTGGGATCAATTTTAAGGGAACCTACGGTTCCCTTAAGATCCCTCCCTTTTAGGGAAACAAAGGTTTTAAGGGAACCTACGGTTCCCTTAAGATCCCCCCCTTTTAGGGAAACAAAGGTTTTAAGGGAACCTACAGTTCTTCCCTTCGGGTAAGATCCCTCCTATTCAGTTATATTAAAAGGAAGGGGGTTTAAGGGGAAACCTTGGTTTCCCCTTACCAGCTGCACCTTTTCATTAGGCTCTCATAATAATCCGCCTTCTTCCATTTTTCACCCGGTTCAATTCCTAGAGTTTCCGCCATTTGTTTCAAATCCTCCATCTTATAATTCGACGCGGCCTTCAATGGTTTCTCTGGATCACCTTCGATTAGAACATGAGTCGATTTTATTTGATCGATGTCTTCTTTTGTTTCAAGAGGTTTGAATGAAAAATGACCATCATCAGATCTTATGAATAAAAGAGTTGGCATGTCGGTCAAGTTAAGTGTCGGTGTAAACTCAAGATAAGTCTTCTTACACGTCAAAATCGCGTGAAATTTATAGAACACACATAGAGCCATAAATGTTTGTAGAGATGTCTTTTTATCCAACATGAGTTCGGACATGATTTCTTGAATTTTTACATTTGTAAGCTTAGGATACGCGGATTTAAATGCGGTCTTATTTTTTTGTATAAACTCAATGGCCTTTTGCTTTTCGGAAATTTCCGTGTTTTTGTATTTATTTCCGATTAACCAATATTCGGCTTCTCCATAATTCGCGACATAGGAACACCAAAATAGTGTATCCTGTTTCTTTGGACTAAATACATGTTGTTCCTTTGGCTTTACTTCTGGCTTGGTTTCTGGTTCTACTATGGATACAGTTTCAATATGGTGCTTCACTTCTATAATAGGAACTTCAACTATATCCGATTTTAATTCAACAAGCGGCACAAACATCCATTTCTCGAGAGATTCGATCATAGATGCATCATCAAATTTCTTATAGGGATAAAAAATTTGATTTAGAACGGAGTAAAATGCCATGACACTTTTTTAATAATCTTACGATAAATGAGTTACTGAAAATATCTTTAAGTCCTTTTTAAGGGAACCAAGGTTCCCTTAAGATCCCTCCTATTCAATTAAAATAAAAGGAAGGGGGTTAAGGACTGGAATCAGTGAAGCTGATTTTGAAGAACCTTGGTTTCACCGCAAGGGAGGGGGTTAAGGACTGGAATCAGTGAAGCTGATTTTGAAGAACCTTGGTTTCACCGCAAGGGAGGGGGTTAAGGACTGGAATCAGTGAAGCTGATTTTGAAGAACCTTGGTTTCACCGCAAGGGAGGGGGTTAAGGACTGGAATCAGTGAAGCTGATTTTGAAGAACCTTGGTTTCACCGCAAGGGAGG
>Ga0209088_10000070_pt1 | contig 77521 bp, 76 predicted proteins | sample S_140625_EF_Meta_FD_187324 | JGI IMG/M metagenome (GOLD analysis project Ga0209088, IMG submission 187324) | Freshwater microbial communities from Lake Simoncouche, Canada to study carbon cycling - S_140625_EF_MetaG (SPAdes) (version 2) | ecosystem: Environmental > Aquatic > Freshwater > Lake ... | reverse complement strand
CCCTTTCCGGTCTGAAATGTTGGAATTGGTCTACGGCAATATGGATTATGTTAGAAGTGTGTTTGGTCCGGGTGAACTTACACGGGATCTAATCATTGATTATTTTGACAATGCAAGGACTACTTGGTCAGAGATAGACTATACACACGGCAAGACAAGAAACGAGATAGTCAAATGGTGTAGATCAATGAGTATCAAACCTTTGCATTACTATGCACCTTTAGGTGCCAAAACCATTTGGTTTAAAGAGCCAGAGTCGGCTTTTCTTTGTCGTTTGAAATTTGGTCTTTAATTGACATTAAATAAGTTTAAGTGTATAATAGATACATACAGGAGCAAATATGAAATTCACAGTTAAAGATAGACTCACAAAAGCCCGTGTTAAGATGTTGCTTAAACATCCGTTCTGGGGTAACTTGGCAACTCGTTTGAAGCTAGTAGAGAACAGTGATTGGCTGACAACTGCCGCCACTGACGGTCGCCACTTTTACTATTGCGAGAAATTTATTGAAAGTCTAGACGACGAAGAACTAGTGTTCTTGTTTGGACACGAAGTGGGACACATTGTCTATGACCACATGGGACGTCGTGGAGATAGAGATCCACAGTTATGGAACATGGCCGGTGACTATCTTATCAACGACATGCTTATCCAAAACAACGTAGGTAAGAAGATTACCAAGGTGCCAATTCTTTGGGATCCTAAATTCCGTGACATGACCACAGAAGAAGTCTATGACGACTTGTTTAAGAACGCTGTCAAGATCCAAGTTACTTTGGACATGCATATGGACGGTAGTGGTGAAGAAGGCGAAGGCGAAGGTAAAGGCAGTGACGGCAAGAGCAAGTCCAGTGGTATCAAAGTAGACGAAGAAACTGCTAAAAAGATGCGTGACGAGATGAAGGAAGCTATACTGCAAAGTGCCCAAGCGGCAGGCGCAGGTAACGTCCCAAGTGGTATCAAACGTCTTATTAACCAGTTTACTGCTCCTAAGATGCGCTGGCAAGACCTGTTGCGTATCCAATTGGAATCTAGTCTTAAAAATAACTATTCCTTTATGCGTCCAAGCCGTAAGGCTTGGCATACCGGTGCAGTATTGCCCGGCATGTTGCCAGCAGAAGAATTGGATATTGTAGTTGCCATTGACATGTCGGGTAGTATCAGCAATGAAATGGCACAGGATTTCTTGTCCGAAGTTAAAGGCATGATGGACTTGTACAATAGTTACAAAATCCATGTATTCTGTTTTGACACAGAAGTATATAATCCTGTAACGTTCAGCGATGACTACGGCGATGACATCGCCACATATGAAACAATGGGCGGTGGTGGCACAGACTTTGATGCTTGCTGGAGATACATGAAGGACAACGACATTGAGCCCAAACAGTTTATCATGTTTACAGACGGATATCCTTATGACAGCTGGGGTGATGAAAACTACTGCGACACATTATTTGTTATACATGGCAATGAGCAAATTGAAGCACCATTTGGTGTCACTGCTCACTACACTTTTGACAACGAAACTGTATAAGTTTAATAAATTTTAAATAGGACCTTTGGGTCCTATTTTTTTGACTATGTGCAAGAAGTGTGTTATAATAAGAACATACACTATAAATAAAATAGGTATATAATATATCAACCTTAAGGAGTATTTAAATGAACATTAACGATCTTTCCGTTTTATTTGCGGCTGTCGAACTAGCTGTCAAACGTGGAACATTCAGTATTTTTGAAATTGGTACAGTCGGGCAAGCCGCTGACCGTTTGGGAGCATTCTTAAAAGAAGCCAACGAACAAGCCAAGGCTGCTCAAGAAGCAGAACAAGCTGCCGCAGAAGGTCAAGCACCTGCTGAAGCCGCACCAGAAGCTCCAGTAGAGCAAGCCTAATTAGGAATCGACTATGCCTAAGTTTACTAAACACGTAGGGCAAGTTGTTAGCACAGGTAAGAAATGTGTTGTTGTATTTAGAACAATACCAAATGACACATCTTCTTGCCTTGTTATACAAACAGAAGATATTCCCAGTCTTTATCACGATGACTTAATCAACGCTGTTGAAAGTGATAGTGCCCAAGAAGATATGGATTTCTACAAATATGCTCAACGTACACAATTCCATGATGGAAGAACTATCCTAGAAGGTAGTCATCAGAGTGGTTGGATAGTGAAATATCCAACCACTGAAATTATGATGTTGCCAACATTAGAACATAAAATTCTACTCAGCGATCTTAACCAAAAATTAGATCAAGCAGGTAGAACAACTAGCAGTGATATTAGTCAGCCAGCACCAGAAGGCAAGCCTGCAGGTATATTGGATGAAAAAGACATTGCTAATCAAATGCGTGGACAAGCTGCCTTCTTTCGCAAGGAAGCAGAACGTTTGCTTAAAGAAGCAGACAATTTAGATCCAACAGCGGTAACTGCCTCGCCCGTTGCTGAGGCTTTGAAGCCTAAGCGAGCATACAACAAAAAAAAGTAAGTAAGGAACCCGAGCCATGGCTATTAGGAAAAAGGATAGAAGTTTTGAAGAAATCCTTAAAGATGTTGTCATGGAAGAAGTTCCTATAGAATACATAACACACATTCAACTTAAACTTGTATCTGGAGATGTTCTTGAATTTAATCAGGAAGAACTAGAAGGCTTAAAAGATGCCAGCGAAATTCTCAAAGCACAAGGTCTAGAGCACTTGCGTGATAATATTCAAGACATCGAGGTTTTTATTGATAGCAGTAAAATCAAAAATCGCGTTATAAAGTATGTACGTGGTATATTATCTACTCAATTCGGCGACGAAAAATGACACTAAGAACTGAAATTAATTTTGAAACAGACAAAAACTATGTTCCAGTATTGGATCATGGTTTTGTAGGTCTTGTAGACCACATGGGCAGTGATAGTGCAATAGTGCAGGCCGCTCGTGTTAGCTATGGCGATGGTACAAAACAAGTTCAAGACGACCGTAACTTGATTCGGTACTTAATGCGTCACGAACATACTACACCATTTGAAATGTGTGAAGTAAAGTTTCACATCAAACTTCCTATCTTTGTCATGCGGCAACTGGTACGGCATCGTACTGCCAGCATGAACGAATATAGTGCTCGTTATAGTGTGCTCACAGATGAGTTTTACATTCCTGAGTTTGAACAAATCCAAAAGCAGAGCACAACTAACAAGCAGGGACGTGAAGATGCTGAGTGGGGCTTTGATGAAAAGCGCAGTGTTCAACATGCCTTCCAACGTAGCTTTCATAATGCATACAAAGAATATGCAAGTTTGCTGGGCAAGGAAGATTCTGGACTTGCACGTGAGTTGGCTAGAAGTGTGCTTCCAGTAGGCGGATATACAGAATTGTATTGGAAAGCCAACTTGAAGAACTTTCTACACATGGCTCGATTGCGTATGGATCCACATGCACAATGGGAGATCAGAGAGTTTGCTGGCGCTATGTATGACTTGGTTAAGCCATTATTTCCAGAAGCCTGCTCTGCATTCGAAGACTATGCTGTTAACTCAGTTAAGCTAAGTGCCGGAGAATATGATCTAGTTAAGAATTTAATTAGTCAGGACAAGTGGGTAACATTGATTGCCAAGTATGGCAATGACGAAAAAGCCCTGGGTTTGGACGCAGGGCTTGGTGTTCGTGAATTAAAAGAGTTTAAAGAAAAATTAGGCCTGTAAAGGATCTATGCTGATTTCATTTATGTGAAACTCAGCGGGCTGTTCGAGTATCCATTTAACATATTCGGCAGCTTTTCTTATTGGCATTGTTTTTCTGTCTGGATGTTTAGTTTGATTATTAGATAAAGTACCAAGACTAATCAATGTAACTCTGGGATTCTTTGCCCATACACCAGTCATACCCAAGCTATTGGTATAATCACGTAATGCTTTCTTTTCAGCATTATATAACCAATCAGTAGCTTTCATTACTCTGTCCGTGGTGCTGCCTATACAGATAATCAAAGTTTGTTTACCGGCTGTCTTGAGTTTCTTATACACCGCTTCAAGTAACAAAACTTGATTAAACTTCCATAATGCACTGTTAATAATTACTACATCATAATCAACACTCATATCTGCAAATTTTTGTTGATTTTCTATTTTAGTTAAATCCAAATCATGTGTTGTTCTGCTTACAAACGTAAGTTCGTAATCTACTAATTCTAAATTTAATGCTTCTGCTAGGCCAAAAGCAGGATTACCTGATATTAATATTTTCATAAGAATGTTGTATCTCCGGGAAATAATGGAAGTTTGGTACCGGGGAATCTTTTAGGTATCTTACTGTCGGCACTACTCACACAACTTTTACTTCCGCAGGGCATAGGCTTGTCGTATAATTTAAATCCCGTTTCAATTTGACCCAATGGAACTTCGGCACAGCTATAACTTCTTTTAATTGTGCCATCTGGTTCGCGAATAATAATACTGCGATAACCACTACTACACTCCCAATCTTTAAAATTATTAAAGTTAAATGCATTGAAACGTTCCGCTTGATCCATGAACCATGCCTTGCCGTCTTTGTCGATGAATTCAATTTGGTAATGTGCATCTACTTCTGATTGTTGTTTAAAACCTGGATCAGCAACATGTATCAAATATGTCGGTTTAGGACGTTTAACTAAACCAGCTTTAAGAGATTTCTTTTCTGTAAATGCACGTTGCGGCATTCCATTGTGTAGTTTTTCCAACATGTCATCAGTATAACCATCCACTACACGACTAGCAGTGGGATCACTCTGCGGTTTTAATGTAACATTAATACCACGTTCATGAAAGTAAAGTGCCAGGTCATAAATTTTATAGAACTGTTCGGGTACCATGACTTGATTGACTGTGATTTGTGTATCATATTCTTGGCATAACACTAGCTTGTCAGCAAACTCTTCTATCTTTTTATCAGTGTCCACATGTTCCAAATGGCAGCTAGCAGTAATACTAGCACGATGGAAATCACGAACTGCTGGCACATACTTTTCTTCGAACCATTTAATCGGTCGACTCATATTACTGGTCATGTGTACGCTGGTATAGTTTGTATTCCCTGCGTCATCGTTTAAATGATTAAGTATGTCAATGTAAGCAGGATGGAATGTAGGTTCGCCGCCACTTAGACTAAAGTGGAAACTATTAAATCCATTTTGTCTAGCCTGTCGTTTGATCTCGTCTACTGTATGTAGCATCAACGGTGTGGGGCGGTGATCCTTGGTATCACTGCGGGCATAAGGCCAGCAATAACTGCATCGATAGTTACAGTAACGTCCCAGTAGCCAGCTTACTGTGAACAAGTCACGGTACAGCATTGTTCTTTGTCCAACTCTAACTAAGTCACTGTAAGGAATCTTAGTAAAGTCATATTCGCTTGTTTTTAAATCACTCATTTTGTTCGTAGATAAATTTTATTTCTTTTCCTGGACCGGTAATACTTGGTAAATTTCCATATTTGTTAATATACCATATAAGAGCAGACCTATACCATAGTTGGCTGTTGTGTCTGCTTTCTACATTAAATTTATGTATATTATCGTTAGTAGCTTCCATGCTACTTATCACCCTGGCTGCTTCTAATTGTAATTGACGCAAAGGCATAGTAGTTAAGCTACCGGCTGCATCTAATGCAACAATTGCCGCAGAATCTCCTTGCAGTTCTTTTTTCAAATCATAATGTTTTCTTTTCGGAATTCGTAGATCAGGCAAGCAAGCGCAGTGCATAATATCACATACTAATCCGTTGATAATTTTGATTTCGCCGTCATTGATGTTCCCCAACACATTTTTCTTGGCAGTATGGCACTGTGCTCCATAAACATTGCCATCATGCCATATAGTCAATCGTTTTCTTCCAGCTTCGCACCACCAACCTGTAAATTTATTAGTTTTATCTGCGATCATTCTACCAGCGAAAAACGAATCTTTTTTAACACCGTCGACTACCATCTCTGCAGAAGTTGGCAACGATGGAAATCCTTTTTGTGAATATACTGTATTGTCTTTGATAAATTTTTTATCTTCTGCGGTATACTCTAAAGAAGCATTATCAGTGTCTTCTTCATAGCGTGTGGTTATTGGTTTAATCGTGTAAGTTATATTTAATTGTTCGGCCTTGAATCTTTCTGCAAACATTTTTGCTTGTTCTCTCTTGGCAGGATTAAATAATATCAACACTGTTGTTCTTATCTTTTTGTGAAGTATTTTACAAACGTTTATAATATGTTCCATGTCGGCATATTCTAAATGTATACTGATAGTAACAACTGACAAATTTGTTGCATCAACTACAAATTCTTCCCACCATCTTAATGTTCTACTTCCATTAGTTACAATAGTCGTGTAGTAGTTAGGATTCATTTTTTGCAAAAACTCACTTAGTCTAGGCCACATAGTGGGCTCACCGCCACTGAGTGTCAGCATCTTATAATTGGGGTTAACCTTTTCATGTACAAAGTCCAAAAACTTTAAACTATTTTCGAAATGAGGCTGTCCGCTGGATCCAGAATGTAGATCTGGCATACAGTAACTACATTTGTAATTACAAACATTATTAACCACCCATTCTATGTGCATAGTCTCTGGATGACTGTTTGATATTACCGAATACGGATTGTTATTTGTCATTGTTCTTTTCCCATTCTATCATATCCTTGACTAAATGATAATGTTCCCAGTCTTTGATCTTGGGTACTTTTAAATCTGTGTTATCGGTACAGCGCCATTTATTGCAACGAATAGGATCGTCTGGCAAGTCTATGCTGTCTTTATCATATATGTTGCCTCGACGTCCGCCCACGTGACAACTACCAATATAAATTCCGCCATCAGGAATGATTTTTAAATGCTTGGCGCCTGCCCAACATAGCCATCCTTGATAATTATTCTTTTTGTCAAAGTTTAACTCATTGTAATGATAATCTGTGTCAGCGTACTTGCCTTGTTCATCTTGAAACCAAAATTTAAGTTTGCGTTTGTCAGGATCTGCGGTACTTTTATATATTGTGCTAAGGGATTCTAATTCTTCTTTTTTATAAAAAGTTGCTTCTTTAGTTTCTATGCGTTGTACTTGTTCAGGATTAACAATCTGATTAGGATCGTTTTCATCTGTAAACGCATACTTCTCCTCAGTTTGCATGTTCTTTGCATTTGCACTAGGAGGACGAATATAACGATGTTCTATATTAGTAATGCCTGCGTCTCTGAAAGCCTTTTCCATGCGTTCAACGTTGGGTAACTGACCGGTCTCTACCATAAATCTAAGTATTAGAGTTTTTTTAGGCTGACCCTGAACTAGATTTTTATTAAGTTCAAGTCGCCACTTGTCTAGTTCTATACACTTGTGAATATATTCTTCAATGCGCTGTTCCATAAATTCAAAGTGAAAACTTAATGTTACACCATCAATATATCTAAATAATTCTTTGTGATAGTCTAATGTACGTGTACCGTTAGTAGTCAAACTGACATACCTGCTGCCTTTTTCTTTTATGTATTTGCACAGATCCATAAATCCAGGATTGATAGTGGGTTCTCCGCCTGTTAGGCTCCATAATATATTCGACTTGTGTTTTTCGTATAGTACATCAACTAATTTTTTCATGTTCTCTAAAGGAACATGCGGGCTTGTATAATCGTGTAAGTAATCAACGCAATAACTACAAGCAAAGTTACAACGTTTTCCTATATACCAATCTACCGAAAAAGCACCCGTTGGATTAAATTTAAAATAACTTGCAACTGGTTTCATATATGATATTTATTATTTGCTATCTATAAATACTAATATGAACAATAATATATGCTCTGCCTTTTGGAATCATCAATTTGTTGATGGCACTGGCAGGATTAAACCCTGCTGCCGATTTGAATCAAATAACGTTCCGTATTTTCAAAATACAATCGAAGGAAATTTCTTCAGCGAGGAAATGAACGAATTACGCAGAGCAAGTTTCGCCGGAGAAAGAATTGCAGGATGTGTTCGTTGCAACGAAGAAGAAGACAACGGTAAGAAGAGTTTGAGACAACGTTACAACGAAAATCAGTTACTGGGTCAAGTAGACACCGACAATCCAAAGATAGAATGGCTCGAGCTTGCAATCAGCAACGAATGCAATTTGAAATGTCGCATGTGCGATAGTAAGTACAGCGATAAGTGGTACGAAGAAGAACTTGCATTAAAGGGCTTTGCCACAAAAACAACAAAAATAGACATACGAGACATTTTCCCGTTTGTTCCAAATTTAAAACATTTAAAAATCACTGGAGGCGAACCATTTGTAACTCCTGATCATTGGCGCCTATTAGATTATATTATAGACTCTGGACACAGTAAAAATATTTTCCTTAATTACAGTACCAACTGCACAGTATATCCAAAAGCGGAAATTGTAGATAGATTGAAACAATTTAAACATGTTGAATTAGTGGTCAGCATGGACAGCATTGTCAAGGAGGAATTCGAATATCTTCGTTACCCCAGCGACTATGATGCTGTTATAACTAACATAGAAAAATTCATTACATTACAAGATGAGTTTGATCTTCGATTGCAAGCACGACCGACTATCAGTATTTTTAATGTACTTCACTTGCCCGAGACTTTGGAATGGCTTACAGCTAAAAAAATTAAATTCAATACAACTCACCTTAGCTTTCCGGATTTTTTATGTATAACTGTGCTGCCAAAAGAATCAAAAGAGCTTATTGCTGATAAGTTTAAAAACTTTAATTATTCTGACGAAAATGTTCGAAGTCAATGCGAATATATTTCAAAGCTAATGCTATCTAGAGACGATAGTCATTTGACAGCAAAGTTCATGCGTATAACAAGTTTCTTAGATAATTCCAGAGAACAAGATTTCAGGAATATATATAAATATATAACAAACTAAGGAAATTGCTATTATGGAACTCTCTTCAGAAAAACGCATAGAGCTAATTAATGCAATTAACAAAAGCCAACATTGTCAGAGAAACTGGGATTTGTCAAAAAAGATACCTGACAAAGATATAGGATTGTTAGTGTCCGCGGCAAGTCATTGCCCAAGCAAACAGAACATTGCATTTTATAATGTACATGTTGTGACAAATCAAGATTTAATAGCACAAATACATAGTCACACCGCTGGATTTGCAGCCAGGCGTGACGAAAATAATGTACTAATTCCCACAGTAAAGTTAGGACCCGAAGATCCTGTAGAATTCATACCAAATGATCAAGTTCTTGCTAATGCTTTGTTTATATTTGAAGACAACACCGATTTGACGTTATGGAGAGATGTTGACAAATTAAAATACGCTGAGAATTATCAACAATTTTATTCTATTGAACACGGCAATGATCCCACTGGTGTTAACCAACAAGTAGTACACTTTGATAGAGATGTTGCAATTGGAATCGGCTCTGCTTATCTTGCACTAGTTGCAGTACAGGCCGGTTATTCAACTGGCTTTTGCAGTTGTATGAAGCAGGAAGATATTAAAAAAGTTCTAGGATTAAAACGTCTTCCATTGTTAATGGTAGGAGTAGGATATCCAGATGACACTAAAATAAGGAATGCAAGTCAGTCATTGGGAGACTTTGTGTATCCGACTAAAATAAAACAACCTATCAATGTCACTTTTCACAGATAAGTTGTTTTCTGTCCAAGCACAGTTCGCTGATATTAATATCAAAGGGCTGTTCTAATAACCAACTTATAACTCCGGCAACGTAATCGCAGTCCAATTTAAGAGTAGAAGGCATCTTTGCATCCTGATTTGGCGTATGCAAATTGCCAGGAGCAACGTATGTTACTTTCCAATTACTGGGTTTTTCGCTGGCAGCTATTTGACTGAGCTGCCTGCAATATGCTCTTAACGCTCTTTTCTCCACGTTATACATTCTTAACGTTCCATTGACCGGAGTATCTGCACTAGAGCCTAATACAATTAAGTATCCTGTGTGGTTCTTTTCCTGCCATTTTTCCATGATCTTTTCAACTAACAAAGATTGATGGAAGTCTCCCAATGCACTTACGCAAAAGAAAACATCATAGTCTAAACTCATTTCAGCAATTTGCTTTTTTGTTTCTAACTTTTTAATGTCATAGCCTGTGGTTCTACTTAGGCTCACTGTGTCAGGATACAGCATTTTCAAGGACTTTGCCAGTCCATATTCTTCATTCCCAGCCATTAGCAATTTCATTTAATGTTTCTCTCCAATTTGTATTTCGTATGGCATCTAATTTATCCATATTAATTATAAAGTTTTTTTGTTCGGCGACATTTGAAACTTCATTTAAGTGTCTTAATATATCCGAGAATCTCGGATCGTCGCTTAAATATGTTCGGGCTTTATCTTTTAAACTATCCGGCATATTTTTTATATCAAGCCAGGCAGGTGCCGACAAACGATTATCCAATGATATTTCTATTCTGTCAGATTCAAAGCTTTCTGCCCAATTAATAATATCTTTGATATACAATATGTTTAATGTCGATATAGTGGGCCAAATTTTAATTCTAAAGCCCGTACACTCTTTAAAAAAATATCTAAAATTGTAGTCTACGTCTTCCCACTTCGATCCATATCTAATTAATTCTGCTTGTGAACCAACAGCATCAATACTAGGCATCATCAAGCCTTTAAACTGTTTTAATTGCTCTATCCACTTTTTATTCAGTGCTTGAAAGTTACTGTTAAACTCAATGGGTACATCTTTGTTATAACCTTTTTCCAGCATCTTTTCCAGCACTCTAAATGCAGGCTTAACTAGTGTAGGCTCACCGCCTGTGAAATATACTCTGCTAGTGGGATTGATACGTTCTATAAGTTTATCTACTTCTTCGTCAGAGTATGGAGTAGACAAATTCATATTTTTAACTTTGTTGTATATAAATTTATAATGCGTTAAGTGCTTGTCTTGATTCTGTTCTACTTCTTCAAATATAGAACTAGAACTTTTTGGTCCGCAACTTACACACAGTAAATTGCATTTGTTATTAAGCCTTAGATCGATAATAGAATAATTAGTGACTGCATAATCTTCTATGTTATTTTTTTCCAACCATTTTTTATTTTCGCGTTGACGTTTAGACACCATGTCATTTTCATCATTCCATTTACAGCGATTGCAAGTACTGGGATATCGGCCTTCTAAAAAATCTTCTTTCATATCAGACAAATATTTACTGGTTTCGTAATCGTCGATAGAACCTCTATACAGATGTGTGCCATCCATCCAACAACAGGGGCGATAACCTCCGCTGGCTTCGGTGGATATCCCTGTCCAGGGCATAATGCAGAATGATTTAGAAATTGTCATAGCCAATTCTTAAATTTTTCAACCATGTCGTCGAAATCATTTGTATACGATCCGGAGAAAAATATTCTACAAGTGTCTCCAAAATTTGCTCCACCATGCGGCATTCCTGCATTTTGTAAAATGGGTTTTTCTAAATTGTATCGATCAAATGCATCTTCGTTCCATTCATAAAACCAATGTTCTGGTCGATTAATAGATTCATTGTTTTTTCTACTGAAAGTTATAGAAGAAGGTGTTAATATAGAAAGGTCTCTATTTTTTAAAGAGTATGTATAACTATTTTCTAAATCTATGTCTATGGGAATTTGAAATGCAGTTTTGCGTCCTCTATCAATGTGTGGCATCATTCTTCCTTTGTAAATAAAATACAAGTCTATAGTGTCGGCATTTTCGGGTAGAAATTTGTTGAAATAATTTATATCTCTATTTGATATCACCGAAGCACTGTGTTTATCACTCCATACGTTTTCAGGATCCTTGCCCTTGTATTTTAATTCGTAGTAATTTTTAAACTCGTCCATTAGTTCTTTTGGAAAATTATTTAATATTTTAATGTTATTCATTTTTGTAAACTGATTACCTCCCTATTGGCACTACTGGAACTAGAAAAATCATAGCTGGTTCCGCAGGTTCTGCCACAGCACATTAGCTTTTCAATTGGTCTACTATCCGAAGTTAGTCCCCAGCTTTCTACCAATGTCTTTGACATCCACTCGTGATTCATTATATCTTCTATGCTGTGGCTTCTAATGGAATTAAAGTCCCAGCCATAATGATCCAACAAACGTTTTGCCTGTTCTTTTTGAGTATTTTCTCCATAGTGATATATTCCACTGGCAGTCCAAGTGCAGGGCCAAACTCTACCTTCGAAGTCTAAGAAGACTGCTTTTTGTTTTTTAAATTTACAGCTAATTGAAGTAGAATCAATATATCCCTGCCAACTACCATGTTCTTTTACAATGTCATCAAACTGCAAACTACTCTGTGCTTTGTACTTGTCTGTTGTGGGACTTTGAATTATATGTGTTGCTCCCTGCGGCAACGTCATCATTGACATAACACCGGGAGGTGCTTTTTGTCTTTTAATAACAGGCTCAGCTAATTCAGTTTTGACCCAGCCTTGATAATTCTTTTCGTTGATAAATCTATTTGTTTTCTTAACGGAGAATTGTATAAAGCCCAAGTCTTGTGCTGTTTTTTTTGCTTGTTCTACTTGATGTTCATTGTGTGCAAACACTAGATAGTCCCAGCGAGCTCTGCCGCCCGCTGATATAAATGCTCGAGCATTTTCGATAATCTTGTTAAAATTGCTATTAACTCTGTACAAATGATTTGTATCTTCTAAACCATCTATACTAAAAACAACTTTGCCTTCTTTGCCCAATATTCTAGCCAAGTCTTTCCACCAGTCTGCTGTTCTAGCACTGCCATTGGTCATGATTGTGATGTTGGCTCGACTGCCTGCTGAACGTAGCCAGTCTAAACATTCTAATATATTAGAACTAGATATTATATCACCGTAGTTACCGCACTGTGTTATTTGCTTTACATTATTAATTAACGTGGGAGTAAAGAAGTTTTTATAGTCGTCTAAGCTCAACTCACCCAGCGGCATTTCCGGATTTGGCTGTCCGTTGTATATTCTTGCACACTGTGGACAGGCCAGATTACAACGACTTGTATGGTCAATCTGTACGCTTTCGATTTCACTGATATCTAAATATTTCATTAAATGAACCTACCAAAGCCCCAGCCTCTTTCACAGCATTGCCAGCACAATGTTTCACAGTGAACACTGATTGCTGCCATTGATTCTGGTGAAAAATTTTCACAGCTTTTTGTCAATGGAAATAAACGATCTAATAAATCAAACTGTTGATATAACTCAGCAACGCCTTTTTTATCTATGTTAATCAAAGGAAAATATCTGTTGCCATCAACAGTGAGTTTTGTTCCGTTGTGACTTCTATGAATCGTACTTTCGGCTGCTGGAATATCAAAAATATTAACTGCAAATTTTCTCATTTCTTCGTCTGGAGGATTGCGTGTTAAGCCTGTAAAATAACAATCTATCTCGTTGTTGGCTAGTAATCGACTGCATAGATCTGTTTGCATCTTTCCAGATATTCGTTGATCTTCTATTAAACCAGTAAAATGATTTTTAAATTTAATATCGAATTCATTTTCAATAAAGTTCATTACTTTTTTTGCAATATTGATTTGATAATCCTTGCCCTGCACATCTAAACTGATGGCAACTAAAGATATGTCAGGGCGTTCTTCTTTTACATACTTGCCCAACAAATATCCGATGATAGCACTGTCGCAGCCGCCCGATAGTCGAATGCCGACATTTTTAAAATTTTCTGGCAAATTAAATTCTAAATTGCCCTGTGATGTGTTTATTATCATATTAATCCTTTATTCGTATCTACCAAAGCCCCAGAATCTTTCGTGACAATGAAAGCATTTTATTTTACAATGTTTGCTAAAATCTGTAGTAACATCTTCGCAACTCCTTGTTAACGGAAACAATGTATCCATTAGATTAAATTGCTTGTATAACTCTGCTATTTCTTGTTTATCCATATTAATCAATGGTGCATATCTGCTTGTACTGATTTTTTGACTTTTAGGCGAAGTATGGTTTCTGTCTGGAAAACCGTAAGCAACTACCATTGGTGCAAATGTCATCATGACTTCCATGGGAGGATTGTGAGTTAAACCCATGTACAAACAGTCTATAGCATTTTCTGAAAATACTTTATTAACTAATTCTACCTGTGTTTGTGTATATGTCTCTTCAGACTCTGCCATGCTGGTAAACTGTTCGCCAAATTTAATACCAAACTGTGCTTCTATAAATTTAATTATTTTATTAGAAAATTCTACTTGATAATTTTTGTCAGCGTGAGTAACTGTTATAGGAATAATAGTCAGATCGGGTCGCTCTTCTACAATGTATTTTGCCAGCATATACGCAATTAGAGCACTATCGGCGCCGCCGGAAATCTTCAAGCCAACATTCTTAAAATGCCGGGGTAAATTAAATTCAATAGTTTTATTATTAATGCAATTTACTATCACGGTTCTGTTCCTTTGATTAATTCATATAGTTCTGGAATATAATCTTCTATGCTGTGTCCGCGAATTTTATCCAGCTTTCTAGTTGCATGCCAGAACGCAGGAACGTGTTCGCTGAAGTCCTGTGCATACATGTAATCAACATATTGATCTAACAATGATACTACTTCTTTTCTACTACTGACTTTTCGTTCTTCTGCGAAATCACTGTCGTCGATTATTTTTAATAACTTGGGCTTATATGCTTCGTACTTTGCTTTAACTGCGTCTTTGGCAAACTTGGGCAACATTCGAACATTGTAAAACTTTGGTCCATGCAACGGATGCGGAGTTATCACTGGGCGCCATTCGTCGTCATTGATTCGTGGCATCTTGTTTAACAGTATCCATTCCATGAATTCTGGAAAGTGTAATACATTGAATACATTAATTGTTGCCGCAATCCAAACTTTAAAGTTACCTTCGGCTTGACTTAGCTTTAATAAGTTTTTGTGTATTGTTGCAAAGTCTGCAGGATAGCGCATGTAATGATTAATATCTCCCACACCATCTACACTTGCTCCGATATTAACTTGTTTAAAATGCTTCCATACTTCCCATGCTCTAGGAGGAATGTTTGTTAAGTTTGTGTTATACTCGACAATCATTTTCTTAGCTTGACCAGCATCTACACATTTTTGCAGAAACTCGTAGTGTCTGTCAATCATCAACGGCTCACCGCCTACAATGTATAACTTGGTGATCTGCGGAATGTTGGCATCCATTTGTGCCCAATAGTTTTCGCTTTCGTGCCAGTTGTATACGTTGACTTCAGGCTCGTATTTGTCCTTGTCGTTTAGAACTAACTTAACTTTACCGTGACTGTCTTTGTACGTGTCACTCCACAATGCTACTTGATCGTCATACCATTGGCTGCTGTCAGTGGGTCCACACATACGGCACTTTAAATTACATAAGTTACCAAAACGTAGATCATAGAATGTGCAATCTATTGCTTCAGTGTCAATGGTACCATCTGCTTGAGTCTTAGATAAAAGATCATCCCAGTCAAATCTTCCTCGTTCAACCCAAATTTCGTTTTCATATTCTAAACGGCTACGCATACCAGAATCTGTTTCAGTTTTGCATCTGACACATTCATCATGCCATTTGCCTTCCATCATGTCTTTTCTAATTTCTTTGGCCAATGGACTATTTCTTGCAGTGATAAGTTCGGAAGTTCTTGCATTTAAGACTTTGCCGTTTTCATCTTTTAAGATACCGCCAGTGGGTCCGTGCTGTGCTTGGCAGCAGATACGAATGTCGCCGTTGGCTCTTAAACTTTGACTCATCCAAGGTACCGGACACAGTGTTGCTTTATTATCTATGTTCATTTATTCGTTCCTAAAAATTCTATGTGCGGGAATACTTCCCAGTAATCGACATTTCTCAACTCATTTAACTTGAGATAATATTCTCTTGCTTTATCGTTGAGACTTTGATCTTTGATTTCTTCTGTGCGTAATGCTACAATTAAACCTTGTACTGCTTTAATTTCTCGTTTCTTATGCGGGCTTTTTGTGCATAACCAGCTGGTAGTCATAAACTCTTCTAGCTTACTGACTTCTTCTAATCTAAGTTCTAATGGCACAAGCTCATGTCTCAACCATTCTTTACCCCTAACACTGGTAACACCTAAATGGAATCTAGTATTATTAGCGGTTTCACAGTAGTTATCAAAGAATTTCATTAACTCTGTTATACCAATACAGTTCAGTGTTTGCAAACAAGTTTGCGTAACTGTTTCCCATTCACTGTGCAAGTTAGTTGAATTGTTAATACTAGTGATTACATGATCCCAATTTGTATGTGGGCGAATATATTCGTCTGCGTCTTTGTATGCATCAATGCTAAAGCGAAGCAATCCGCCTTTGAATCTATTCAACAACTCTACAATATCATCATCGATTAATGTTGCGTTAGTACTGATATCCAGAGATATGTTTTTGGCATGTTCTGTCAGTGATATTTCTCGCATAAAGTCTACGCTGTGTTTATCTGCAAATACTTCTCCGCCTCTAAACTCCATGTACAACACATTCTTTAAATTGTCTAAAACTTGATCTTTAAAGAATTGACTTTCGCTTAAATATTCTTCACCAAATGAACGTGCAATATCTAAACTGCCCTTCATTTGCTTGGTTAAACTCGGTTCCCACTTGGTGTATTCTTTGTACATCATGCTGGACAAGTTAGGACTGCACATAATGCAAGACAAATTACATTTAGTACTCAAACGTATTTCCCACCATTGTGGCATTACATCAACATAACCGTTTGTGTCGTAATAACTTTGCAATAAAGGTAGCACTTTATCTAAGAAACGTTTATTCTTACCTGTGCGTTTGCTGCCTAATCCGCTTTCTTCCATGCGATAACAAAAGCTACAATTTGGAATAGTTTCGCCGTTGAGCATCTTAATACGAAAGTCTTTCATAAACTTACTGTTCCAAAGATCAGAAATGCTGTCATTGAATAAGTTAAAAACTTCAGTGTCGTTGTTATACGATTCATTGTTGATTTCGTCTATAGTCATGTGTTTAGGAATACCACGGTCTACATTAGAAATACTACAGCATACTCTAGCATCACCTTTGCCACGAGTATTAAGTTGTACAAAAGGAACTATGCAAAATGTTTTTTGATTTAATTGCATGGTCATAGTCCTTTGAAGATGTCTTTCATCTCGGGGAATGTTTCGTAGAAATTGGTACCACGCTGTTTATCCAGTAACTCTAAATATTCTTTCATTTCTGGTAAACGTACACTCCAGTCTTCGCTTTTGGCAAATTTAACCATGCCGCGCAAACGGTCAATGCCGTAGTCAGCGTTCAACCACATCTCTTCTGTGACTTTACCTTCATACCATGCAGGTACACCTAGTTTCCAATTCTCTTTCCACCAAGGAATAAACTCTTCGTACTTACGCTCGATCTCATCCTTGAACCAGGCTGGCAATATCTTAACATTTAAGTGTGGTGGATGATAAACAAAGTGGTAGTTAATGCCGCCCGCGCCAAACGGCCACATGTTAATCTTCTTAAAGCCATGCTCTAGTTTCCATTTTAGAAACTCAGGAATGTAATAAATGTTTAGTGCTTGTACAGCACAGGCAATCGAAATTTCCACATTACTTCCAGTTTCGTTGTCTAACTGTCTAAATGCTTCCAAGTTTCTTTCCCACACACTGGGATAACGAATGTAGTCATTGCGTTCGCCCACTGCATCAACGCTGTAGTGATAACGAACCAGTTTAAAATGACTCCATAGTTCAAACAAATCTTCACGCCATTCAACACCATTACTGTTGTAACGAATTTCCATGTCTTTGGCATAGCCGCGCTTAATACATTCTTCTAGAATAGCATAATGCTCTTCAATGATCAAAGGCTCACCACCAGCAAAGTATAACTGTTTCATGTTAGGGATCTGTTCCCATAGCTGTTCCCAGAACTGAGGATTGTTTTTATGCCAATTGTAACTGGCACCGTTTTCCTGTCCCTTGTTGCCCCACTGCATACTATCTTTAAGCACAGGGTTAGTAACATTAGGATACATCTTTTGCCATTCCGGTACCCACAAACTACTGTCATGCGGACTGCACATCACACAGGCCAAGTTACACTTAGTACCAAAGCGCATGTCAATATAAGCAATATGAGGAGGAACGCTGCCGTCCTCTTGAGTATCTGCCAATAGCTTATCTAAATCAACACGCTGACTCCAGTACTTGGTTTCCCATTGTCGTTTAGATTTATGACCTTCGCGTTCTTCTTTGTAGCACTTGGTACAACTATCTGGTTCTTCGCCGGCCAGCATTTTAAGTCTTGTATTCTTCATGTAGTCATTATTCCAACTACTTAGAAAGTCTGTGTGATTTAAGTTAGCAGGTTTACCGTCGGCATTTTTAAGAATGCCTACTTCTCCGCCATGTAGTTTATCATTTGTAGGTCCTACACTGCTTGCATTTGCGGTACAACACACACGCATATGCCCGTTGGGTCTTGTGCTCAGATGTACCCACGGTAAGATACAAAAAGTTTTGCTTGGTTCTGCCATATTAGTATTTAATTTCCGATGCCTGTTTAAGTTTTTACATTAACTTATTTAAATTGTTCACTGAACGCATCGTATTTATTCCCGCAGGTCTTGGCACATACTGCTAGTTTACCTTCAGCACAACTAGGTTTATTCCATGATTCTGGAATAATTTCTTGCATAAACTTGCCGTCAATGACTTCATTTAAATCATGTACTCGCAGATCTAAAGAATCTAGCCCGGCGGCATTAATTGCATCCCAGATCTGTCCGCCACGTTCTTTCCAGTACCAAACATACATCTGACCCGCAGTCCAGCAACATGGTTGTAAATATCCTTCTGCTGTAATATAAATGCTTTTCTCTTCAGCAACTTTACATTTGATTTCCACAGAGTCCCAATACTTTTCCATGTCTTTTTTCTCAGCAGGATTTATATTAAATTTTTGTTGTCCTATTTTACCTTTTAACTCTGCCACAGTTGTCATGAAATCAATTTTAATTTCGCCTTTATCTTTGCTTAGGCTTTCTAATTGTTTTAGTGCGGCATTTTGATATTCTGGATTAGTCGGCATGCTTAACATTTGAGTAGTACTGCCTTTACGGTTTCCGGCCTGATGATTTGTCTTGACTGCACCTTTGGTATTGCTAAAGAATCTATTGGATTTTTTAACATTGAATTTTTCAAAGCCCATGCTGGTTGCCAATGCTCTGGCTTCTTCTACTTGATGTTCATTGTGTCCAAATACGATATAGTCCCAACGTGCTCTGCCTCCAGCTTGTATAAAGGCTCGAGCATTTTCCATGATCTTTTTCCAAACAGTGCCTTGACGATATAAGTGATTGGTATCCTCTAATCCATCCACGCTAAATACAACGTAATGACTTTTGCCCATGGCTGCTGGCAACTTGCTCCACCATTCAGGAGTTTTAGCACTGGCGTTTGTGTGAAAGCTCAGTTGCATTTTGGCATTGTGACTGCGAATGTATTCAAATATTTCCAGTGTATCGTTGGCGCTGATAGGATCGCCGTAGTTACCGCACATATACAAACGTTTTAATTGCTTGATAAATTCGGGCTTGAGGATTATTCGAACATCGTCTAAACTTAATTCAGCATTGTGTAACTGCGGATTTACTTCTCCGCCATTGATGTTCCTGGCGCACTGCGGACAGCTGGCATTACAACGTTCGGTGACTTCTAAATGAACTGTGGTAATTTCAGACGATTTATACATCATTTAACTCCATATAACATATAACGTTTGTAACTAGGAAGAACAGTTTCTCCTCTAAAATACAATTTAGTTACTGGATATTTTTTTAAAAACACACCAAAGTCTTGACAGTAATTTATATGTTGGTAATCCGGACTGCTGTTAGATTGCAATAATACTGTAGTGCCAGGCTTTAACTTTTCGAACCAAGTATTATCCATGTGTTCTGCACTGGTATTAATAACCAAGTCCGGAGTAATTATACTATCATTAAAGATGATGTCGTCGTTTCCATTAAAACAGTGTTCGATATTTTTATTACAGATAAATGCATTTGGATTCATGATATTAATTAAAGGATTCATACTAACATCCGGATCTATACTGTACAAATGTTTATAATTTATATCTTTTAGAAATAGACTGTGATGAGTCAGCCAGCCACCAATTAACAAAATATTGTTAAACGATAAATTATGTTTACTCAGTGTTTCTGCCATCCATAATTTGCTGAGTATTTGACTTTTACTAAAAATAGTTGCAAGTATACTGTCATTTAATAATGTTATTTTATGTAACTTCTGAAGTACAGAATCATCTGTCCATATTGAATTCATAATATAAATCAATTCTTTAGTAACCAATTTATCTTCGGCACAGATATTTGCATAAAAATTCAAACGATCACTTCTGTATGAGTCAGGATATAGCTCATAGTCCGAAGAAATTAAATCTTTTAATGGCCATGGTTTAGAATTAGCTTCGGAATATTTCATATTGATAATATTCCTGATAAATTTCTTTTTTTCGGATTCATTGATAAAATTGAAAAACTTTTCAATGCCAAACAACCATGTTAAATTATCATTATCCATTACAGCCAGTCCAGTCTATAAATTTATTTTTTAACCATTTAAAGTCATTGACCAGTGTAAAATCACAGTCCTTTGATTTAGCGTAAGCAACACCTTGTCTGGCACCGTATACAGCGAAATAGCCATGTTCTGTTTCAAGGCCGGCTTCACACCACATTGTCAAACGTTCTTGGCTTTCTTGGTCATTATTATTTTTATTAATGCCAGCACTTAATTTAACTGCTTCACGAAACGAAGTTCTCCAAGTAGCATATGGACTATAATTAAATCTATGCTCCGTAGCGAGAACATTTACTTTAATATAACTATCTGCCAGTGTAGTAGTCATGTCAGGTCGATCTAAACGTTCTGCACTAAAACAATCTTTGCTGAATAGTTTGATTCCGCCATGGCCGTAAATCAATCCGTTAATGGGATTCTTACTGCGAAATACTGCTACACTTTTTGCTGTTATATCTATATTTTTATCAAAGTTAAAACTATCTACTATCCACGAATCAGCATCCACGACATAAAATCTGTCGCCTTTGCACAAACTTGCAATATGTTTGTGACTTTCGAATATATTACCCACGGCTGCAACTGCAACTGCATGGTTAGTTTTAGTCTGTAAACGTTCCCAATTTTCGTTTAGGTTTGCTTCGTCTGTGTATAAAAAGTAAACAGGTGTCATATTAATATCTAGGTAGCTCGAATCCATACAACGGCAACGCACTTTGATTTAACAATGAAGGCCAGCCCTGTCCTTTTGTTGGACTAAAATGAACATGTTTAAACCAAACACTTTGGTTAGAGTCCAATTCAACTAAAGGTAATTCTAGTTTATGTGTCAAGTCCAACATTAGTTTATGGCTATGATCATTGATGAATTCACCTTGATCTAATAGTTCTAACTGTTCTTGCCAAAACTTATCAAACCATTCATAGTCAGAAATCACAGTATGATCAAAGTTTTCTACATATAACTTATATGCGCCTAAGCGAGCACCATATATAACCCAGTCTCCGTTTTCAACATCACGGCCCACTGACATCCATATTAACCAACGGGCAAAGTTTGCAGGATACATTTTATTTTTAAAATCTTCTATTTTAACTTTTTTGCCTTGATCCAAACCCATCTTAACACCCTCACGGAAGCCCGCTCTGAATGCTTGCTTGGAACTAGAGTTGTTATGAACGACACCGTATGTGTTATTCATTTGTTTGTAATTTTCAGGATCCCAGCAAAAGTCTACATTGTTTGTACCATCTTCTGGGTCGGCTGCTTCGTGACTTTTCATGTTCATGACATGCTCGGCATACCATAGCTTGACACCGCCATTGCCGTATACTAAGCCATTGACAATATTGCGACTACTCCAGCTCAGTGTAGCGTGTTTGATGTCATTGGTAATTTCAATGTTCTTTTTCCATATTTCTGAATCTACTCTGCAATCTGCATCTACTGTAAAAAATCGTTTACTGCCTGCTTCTTCGCCGGCTTTTTTATGTGCGGCATCAAAGCCTTTTACACCGTGTACACGTTTTACTAAATTAGGATTAGGATGATTGTCTTTTAAAAAATTAAAATTTTCATCGGCATTAGGTTCATCAAAACTAAGAAATATAACAGGTATATCTTTTAGTTTTAATATATTATTTTTACTTTTACTTTCTAAAGAATTTATTAAACTCATTTTGCATCCATTCGTAGTCATTGATCATTTTTAACGCTACATCATCGTCTTGATATTGTAGACCATATTTCTTACCTTGTCGAGCCCCTATTAAAGATTGCTCACCAAATCTTCTCCCTGCACCAACTGTGGTCCAAGCGTGTAATCTATGTTCCGCTTCATTGCGTAATCTAATACTTGTTTCAACGTCCAGCTTATTTACTAATTCTTTATTAGTCAAGTTGGCTGCTAGTTTTGCACATTCCCTATATGCACTTCTAAATGTGCTAAACTCGTCGTAGTTAAATGCAGTGATATTACTGACTTCGTCAAATACTTTGGTACTTAATCCAAACCCAGTTGTAAAATCAATGACATCTTTATTTTCACACATCAGCGGTTGCTTAGGTAATATTTTAACACCTCCGTGACCATAAATCAAGTCATTTATTGGATTTATACTCGACCATATGCATATATAATCACATTCTGGTTTATACCACCATGTATTATATTTGCTGGGAGTAAAAGAGAAATCAAAATCGTCGACAATAATCGCGTCACTGTCAACTACATAAAAATTGTTGGTAAAACTTCTTCGAGCACATTCTTGATGTGCGGCTGCAAATCCTTTTACACCATTTACTCTACGAGCATTAGGAACAAGCTCTTTAAGTCGGGCATAATTTTCATCTGCATATGGCTCGTTGTAACTGAGGAAAAAAACATCTAGCATTGTACTAGTATTTAATATTTTTACTCACGTTACTACAGGAACATTGTACTTTAAATAAAAATCTCTAGCATGTTCAATATTATTAACCATTGGCTGGCCTTTGATATTCAAACTAGTATTAAGTAACATTGGACATCCAGTTAAGCTGTGCCAATCTTCTAACAGCTTTCTAAATCCAGGACTGTCATTTTTACTCACAGTTTGTACACGACTAGTGCCATCTTTATGTATAATAGCAGGAAACTCTTCAGGCTTTGTACATTTAGCAACAAATTGCATGAATGGGCTGGCTGTTATGTTTGTGGGCATGTCAAAATATTCATGCACGTATTCTTCTAGGATTGCTGGTGCGAATGGACGGAATTGTTGTCTGCGTTTAATAGCATTGACTGTGTCTTTGATTTCTGGGCCTCGGGGGTCTGCCAATAAACTGCGGTGTCCCAATGCTCTTGGTCCAAACTCTGCACGTCCTGTGGCAACACCTACAATTTTATCTTTTGTAAGTATGTCAATAGTCTGTTCAACTGGATATTCTTTGCCCATGTTTGTGCCAAGATATGCCCCCGGCCACGTAACTTGTTCGCCAAAGAAGGCAGCAACTGCACCAACACTACTTCCAGCATCTCCGGGGTTTGGCATAATCCAAACTCGATCCCAGTCTCCTGTGATCTCACTGTTGGCCACACAATTAAGGGCGCATCCACCCATTAATACAATGTTCTTGCTAGGTAACGTTGCTCTAGCCCAACGACTGATACCTTGTAGTATTTCAGTATACACTTGTTGAGTAGCGGCAGCTAGATCAAAAGTATCTTGTTCTTTTAATAAATCTAAACGCCAATCTGGACAGCCACGATGCAGGTTACGTTTGAATTTAACTTCGGGTCCGTTGATCACAGCAAAGAAATCATTGTATATGTCTGCTTTATATTTGTTGGCGTCACCATAAGCCGCCATGCCCATGAGAATATATTCTTCTTCGTTGGGCTTTAGTCCAATGCGCTGTGTCATAGCACTGAACCATAGTCCCAGACTATCTGGGTATCCCTGTGCATATACTTTCTTTAGGTCATTGCCAATGCCTTGCCAAACAGTCAGCGTTTCAAACTCGCCTATGCTGTCAATTACTACTACAGTGGCATCTGCTAGCCCACTGGTATAATAACCTGCGGCAGCATGGCTTTTATGATGTTCGCCTATTACCAAAGGCTGATTTAGATTGTATTTTGCTAGATATGATCGTACATCATTTTCCACTGTACGGTTGCCTTGGCCGGCTTGAAACTGGCGGGCAGTTTTTAATACAGGATTTTCGTACCAAACGATTAAGTCTGGCTTGCCGTACTGTTCAGCATCTTCGATGATACCTGCACAGAGATCTCCGTCGTTTTTAATTCCAGAGTATCTTTCACTGTGTGCTGCGAATTGTAATTGTTTATCATGCCAGACTGACACGGCAGCATCGTGACTGTTGGCACTAATTCCCCAAATGTTCATCTGTATATAAAAGGATCTCGTTGGCGTAGTTCTTCTAAGCGTTTCTTTAATTTGACTTGAAACTGTACTTCAGGATGCTCGTGATCAAATGTTTTATAATGATTTAATAAATCTTCTATTTTTTTGTTTAATTCAGAATTGAACGCATTAGCATCTATGCTTGCAATAATATCTTTGTATGTTTGGCTACTGAATAAATAATGTCCACTGACACTTACCGCCACATCTTTATCAGTGACACCTTCAGGAACCCATCGTTGCCAGTAATTCTGATTATAAACTAAGTCAGCAAATATTGCCCATAGATCCTTGGGTGCAAATTCTTTTAATAAGTCTGTTTGCATAACACCTAATTGAGGAGCAATGTTCAAGCTGTCGACGCTGGCATCAATGCGGTTTTTAATATCACTGGCAGTAAAGTAATCTGCGTTATGTTCCTTGAACAAAAAGCCTGCGGCACGTATTTGTTCACCTATTGCGTGATTGCGGTCAACATCAAATGTTCCTGCCTGACCGTCTTTGGTCAAACTGCCTGTTTGTGTTACAAAGAATTTAACGTTGTTTTTGTAAGGATTTAAAAATCCTAGTTGTATGTCTATTCTAGCAATACTGCTGTTAATATCAATGCCGGTGTTGTCTTCACTGCCAAATTCCAGCATAATATCAGGATTCAAACTTATAGCATATTCAATTAATTTTTTTGCGTAATGTAATTGATTATCCTTAATACGACTAACATCGATGTGTATTAAATCAAATCCAGCCGTAATGTCGGTGGCAATTGTTTTCATACAACGAATAATTGCATCATCAATGGACAGGCCACGATCTAAATCACTGAAGTAAGGTCCGCAGTGATCTCTGCACAACAGCAAGTTCGGATTCTTATATTGTTTTACTTGTTCTGCTAGTTCCGCAGTAGTGCAAACATAACCAGTGGCATAGTCAACTTGATTGCGGCTGGCAATAATCATCAATGGATAATTATTATCTTTTGTGTGCTTGGCAAGGATTTCTATAATTTCCCTGCTCATTGGTCCGAAGCCCAACTTAAATTGTTTCATATTGTCTGCTTTCGATTTCGTTATAAACTTGTTCGCTGGGTTTTATCCCGGTGTAAATCTCAAATTGTTTTAAGAATTGACTGCGATAAAACTCACGCCCAGATACATATTTAATATTGTAATTCTGACATTGTTGTTTAAACTCGTTGTCTTTGATGGCCAAGTCTATTACTAACCTTGTAGTAGGAGGTATTTGTCCCAGCTTAAATGGACTTTCTTCCGTACTTGTTCCCAATGCTGTACAATTAATTACAACGTCTGCAGATTTATACCGTTCATTCCATGTTCTTAAATTTCTCGCACATACATTCAGACCATCATAGTGACTATCTTCTAAATACTTAATAAACATTGAACCTATTGCACCGGCACCTAATATAGTAATTCTGTCGCCGGGTAAAATATTCTTTGCGACCTTCTCAACGCCGGCCAAGTCTGCATTATATCCATGAGTTTGACCTTTGTTTATTTTAATAGTATTACAGCTATTATAAAGTTCTACATAGGGATGTTTTTTATTCAAGTATGATATAGTAGACTGTTTAAAAGGCATGCTAACACTGATTCCAGAGACGCCATCTTCGACGGCCTGAATTATTGCTTTTTCAATGTTAGTACAGGCCAATGGTTCATATGTTGCATCTATATTATAATGTTTAAAGAATTCTGTGTAAAAATATTGCCCAGTCTTTCCTGGGAATTGACTTAAACTTATAAATTTTTTCATCGTTTGTACGCTCTTATTTCTCTTATTTTATTATCTTGATCAAAGTCTATAACATCTATTACTGGAATTACGACCTTATTATCTAATATAACTTTAATTTCTGCTATAACAGTATTGTGACCCATGGCAATTTTATCAATTTCTATTCGAATATTCCCTAACTGTGAAAACAATGTTTGATTAAATGCTAATACATTTTCTCTGCCAATCATTTGTCCGTCCCAGTCTGTTAGTATCACATTGTCAGCAAACATTGTTTCCAAGCCGGTCAAGTCCTTTTCACTGAAGGCCTTTAAGTATAGCATGGCAATTTGGCTTTGTGTGGCTTTACCCATTTACTTATTTCCTATAATTTCTTTTTTAAAATACTCTTCGAAAAATACTTCGCTGATTTTTTCATGCATAGATGGTCCGGGGTGTACACTGTCTCTTGCAAAGTCGATGTCATATTCTAAATCCGGATATTTAATATATTGAAAATTTGTAAAATTTTCTTGAATAATATCGATTTCACGTTTTGCGGCTACTCCTAGGAATGACCACACAGAATATATCACTTTGGCATTTAAACTTTTCGACACAGCATCTATTAATGCTAAATTTTTAATTGATTGATATTCGATAAACTCCCTATCTATGAACAGTTTATCTACTATGTTACTATCGGATGATAATCCTGGACTTCCAGGATGAAACCATGTTTTTATTTCTTTGGTATTATAACAGTATTCTCTTCTAGTAAATGACGGAAACAATATTACAATGTAATCTAACTTACGTTTAAACTTCACAGAATGCCAATAAAGACCGTTGGCAATAGAATCTAATCCGGCGCCTGCTAATGCAAGATTCCAATGGGGAATTGTTTTACCTGTTCTTACTTTTAGTTTATTTAATAATCGAGTTGACCATATTTTATTCACAGGCAAGCCCACACCTTCGGTATAACTGCAACCAGTAAATAAAATTGGGATATCAGAATGACTGTCAAACTCGTCACTTCTGAAACCGTGATTGTTAAAAGTATAACAAATATCGTTGCAATCTTTGAGATATGTATTCGAACCTTTACTATTAACTTCTAAATAGTTTTCCGGCGTATCATATGCATGCCAATTACTCTCAGTATTCGCCCTGTTTGCAATTTCATTATTATAATAAAAATCTTTATTAAACATCACCGCTTTCTAATTCCGCAAATAATTTAATTCCCAAGTACCACAGGAATATATCAAATGGTGCAGTATGCAACGGGCTCATGTTCCAAAAGATTATAGGTACCAATTGCTGTACTTTATTATAGTCTAAATTATTATCTATGATATATTTCTTCAAACGCTGTTGATATACAGTGATATGGTCAACATTGGGAATACTCAATGTTACACTGCCGTTGTCAATCTCTATGTTAAAATTATGATTCTTAATGTTGGCATAATTGATGATCAATCCCCCGGCCATTTTAGCCAAGTCATAGTATATATCGCCGTACTCGACTAGGCCTGCGAACTCATGTCGCCAATCTATGATCTTAAACTCTCCGTTGTCACTGATAACAATGTTATCAAACTGTAAATCACCGTGTAGGAATCCCGGACGTGTAACTTGTGCAAAATATTCCCAGTCTATCTTATCTAAATAATAACTGTGGTCTCGGACTTCTACGCCGTCAATGTTGGTCACTGGTTTTAAACTAGGATACTTTTCTAAAAACTTGTTGATACGTGACAGTGATTTTGTTTTATAGAACTCAATGCTGGCGTCATGTATATCAGCATCTATGTCTCGCCACACGTTTGTTTCTAGCCAATTAAGCAATTCATTAAATGCCACTGGGTTATTAAATTCATAGAGTGTTTTGCCTGGAAAGAAATCATAGGCCATATAATTGCCGCTGTGCGTACAGTTGGCAGGGAACACATGTGGATTGGCCAATACTTTGTCATACTTCTTTTTAGCAACTGTGCTATCTAACCACCATTTAACTACACGATTGTTACAGATATATGTTACTTCGTCTTTTTTTGTAAAGTCGAATTTTTGGCTTTTACTTAATTCAGTTTGATATATTGTCGGACTTCCGAAGTCTAACCAGGAGTCCAAAGAAGCCACTTCACTGCCATGCCTAATTATGCCAATAAATTCATTACTGTCTGTGTTGGATAAATCTCTAAAGAATAATTCCCAGTCTTTGATATACATTAAACCGGTAAATGCTCTCCACGAGTCGTCACATGACTGTTTAAACTTGATGTCTGTGATTTTCCACTGCATATCAGTTTCAAACATTGTGTACAAGTGTGAATCTTTTTCACTGACATCTTTGACAAAGTAACAGTCTGACCTATCAACTTTATTCAATATACTTTCATCAAAGTAAGTGTCGCAAGGCACATACCAAAAGGGTGTATCTATTAACTCTTTACATTGTAGCAATGTGTACCCAGTTCCTGACTTAGCACTGGTCCAGTCGTCGATGTGTAAAAACTCTATGTTTCTATCACTGTATGCTACACTACAAAAATCTATGATTTGTTCTTTTAAATGTCCAACAGGTATAATAAATTTGCTGTCTTTGGGGAAATTGTCTATGATATGTGCCAAAACTGGTTTATCTTTATAAGGCAATAATGCCTTATTGAGATTCTTAGTATAATTTCCCATTCTACTGCCAAGCCCGGCTGTGGGAATAACAACAATATTACTCATGTTCGTAGCTAATTCTGCCATGTGTTCTTCCAGCATCGTCTTGTAATCGAATTACATCGTCTAATTCAGTGGTGCTGGTTTCCATGAATTCTAAATCAGTGTCAGCGATTACTCTGTGTACATAGCCTGGTTGTACATTGAATACAACGCCGGCTTTAAGTTCTATACGCTCAAATGTATATTCGTAGGCTTCTACTTGTCGACTAGTCATACCTTGTTCTAAAAATTTGGCAATGTCCAGTGGTTCTCGACTGCGATGTAACATGCCTGTGCCACTTAGAACATAGTTAGTTTCTATCTTATATTCGTGTACTTGTAAGCTGGTTCTATTGCCCGCTTTGAATAAAATACGTTTACTGGCATAAGGAGTCGCTGAACCGTCTGCAATCCAAAGCTCGTAGCCCCAGTGTTTAGTTACTTTTTTAATTTCCATCATGCCCATCCATTTTCTTTTAATTTATTTAATATAATATTATATGCTTGTTTATGTCCTTCTGGACTTGAATGCATACTTTTAATTTCGTCGGGATAATCTACACTTAACTTGCCCCAAGATAATTCAACTAAATTCTCTTCATCCATGAATTTAGCATACTCTTTCGGTTCATGTGTAAGAATTAAATGCTTAATGTTATGTTTATTTAACAATTGGTGTGCCATGGTCATTACACCAATACTTTGTAATCGATTTATTCTACTGTCATGTATAGTGGTGGCAAAGTCGTACAATGTTTTCATTCTTTCTTTTGGCTCATTGATAAACCTAGCATAGTAACCGCTTTCTTTATCATGTTTTCTAAATGTTTCCCAAAAGTCGATTACACCCATGAAGTTTTCTGTAAACATTCTTCCTTTATATCTATTATCTTTGGACATGGGATGATTTTCTAGTAGCTGATGATATGTACAATCTCCATAGGGAGGATATTGATGATAGTTAACATCCGTGTTCGTTAACTGACCTTTAATATCGTCATCCCAGGGAAACCAATCCACTCTATCATAACTGGTATGACTTACAATTACAATATCATTGGGACCAGCAATGTTATTAACTGCGTATTCAGCTTGTAAGTAAATGCTTAAATTTGTACTAGACCCCTTGGCTAGATTTACTAATTTTCTATTCAGCGTGTTTGATAATAATATACCATATGGTTCTGTGTATAGATCTATACAGCCTATGCCTATGTTAAAACTATCACCGCAGATTATTAATTTATTGTTCATTGTGTGTATTTTCCTTCCACCATTCCTGTTGTCTATTTCGTAGATCATTGATACTATACTGGGGCTGTAACATTCCATTTAAAAACATATCAGTGGAGTTGTCTCGCAGTATTATATAATCTAAATAATCAAACAACAACTTGTCCATGGTAATTCCTCGTTCTGTTAAATATCTAGCTAATAAACTATGAACATCATACTTATGATTAATTGTATCGTTGTAAAATTGAACGTAATAATCAAAAAATTCAGATAATAGTCCAAATAGTTCCCAGTCTACCATCAAACAAGTATCGCCTATTGATGGATAATTAGAAACAGGATCTATATGTAAATTGTTGGTTCCATGAAAGTGCCTGGGTATTGGCAACTGTTTATCAAAATGTTTAATAGGTTTTTTAAAACTTAAATAAAGGTCCGGGCGCAGTAACAGTATTTTATTATACTGCTTAACTGGTTGAACAATGCTCAATAATTTAAAAGCATATTTCCATTTAAATGCCATTGCTATAATTGGATGATATGAAAATTCTGGATGTGATTTCAGTTGATATTCTGAAAACATCATTGTATTATTTAATAAAATATTAATAGACGAAAATGTCACACTACATGCATTAACTGTGTCTGCAATACTTTTTACTGCTGTTTTTTCATCAACTGTAATAGATTGTGGTTTATAGATTTTATCTTCAGTGACCAAATAATAATCAGCATCAATTATCCAACTACCGGACGCTTCGACTAGATGTCGCATCACTCCAGAAATAATAACCGCAGTGTTAGACATACAACTTATGTTCTTTAATATATCTAACTAATTCATTGGCCCATGCTTCATGTCCTTCCGGGCTGGGATGCCATCCAGTCAAAGGAGGATTGACATTATTAACAGGATCTTCTATGTAACTCTTAAAAGTATTATTAGAATAATCTTTTTTATAAAATCTAACAGGATCTATACTATCCCATAGAGCAGTATAATCATTGACGTGCAGTTCGCGAATCATTGTATTTTTAGACTGTTGGTATCTATGACCACCAATACGGCCTTTTAACTTTTTAACTTCCTCGTTGATTTTTAAATCTTGCCAATCATTGGGATTAGCATTGGGCGTTTGATAGAACGCATTAAAGCACATCCATTTAATATTGTTGACTCTGCAAAAATTCTGTAACTGCAAAACATTTAATACATATCTAGGAATATATTCTTCTTCATTCCATAGATATGCAACATATAATTCCCAAAACTTTTCTTGTGCAACTGCGTCAAAATGTTTGACCTGAGGCCACAATCTAAATAGATGCGATAATCCATCGTCTTTGTACCAAAAACTGTTGCGTTCAGGACTTGTCCAGCCAATTATAACAAACAACTTATCAGTTGGAATATTATTTGCTATGTATTTTTGAGAAATATAGTTAATAGTTCTACGCAGAATAGTACCGTTGTCATCAGCTGGCCAACTGAGATTAGTCACTGGAACATTTAAAAGTTTTGCCAAATGAGTTGGATATATTTTAGGCGTTCTATAAGCATCATTTTCTTCTACAAAATCATATTGCCCTGGATGCGTAGTGTCTGGATATCTTTTTGCAATATCAGGATCGACGATTTCACAGCCAAATGTCCAGCTGTCACCATCACATATAATTTCTGGTTCTATGTTGACATCGATGATGTCAATCATTCGTTTAGATGTACCACTCAAACCATTTTCTCCTAATTTCTTCATAGTTATAAATTGAATTCAGTTTTGCTTCAACTGCTGTACTTCGCATCACTGCATACTCAAATGGATTTACACAGGTTGGATGTATAGACAGGTTCATCATATAATTATATAATAAACAACCAGGGCCAAGCCATAATACTTTATCCAGGTTCAGCCCTTGTTGATTTTTATATTGATATTCCATGGGTCGAGCAATTAAATGAGACAAATATAAATCTCCTATTAAATCCATGGTAGGACTATCGCCATAAAACAATACATCATCAAAATTATTAGAATTAAATTCTGAGGCAAATTTGCTTATAGGTGTGGCTGTGTAACAAACGCCTGGCCAAACTCGTTGTAAAGGGAATCGATGACTGGGGTTATAAACTACATCTAATCTTGCTTTAATAACTAAATCATATTGAAAACTTTGTTGCAATTCATAGTCTCTTTTAAGCATTAAACTTCTTGCAAAACTATAAAACATAGGATCCCATGCTCTTTTAAAATCATCTTTATGAAATTCTTGTTGTATAAAACCCTTGGGCTTATATGTTTCTATGATGGCATCTCTGTCGTTGTGTTTTACATCCTCATACACGCTGTGATCTGTTTTAGGTAAGCGCCATGAGTTTGTATCCCATGTGTGAATAAAATAGTCAGTTTCTACATCTAAACCGTTTTCTGGATGAGGATATTCGTGTTCGAAAAAACGTTTGATATTGGCAGCACTTTCTTGCCAATAACGTGCCTGGCCACTGAAGCAAACTGCAATTCTGAATTTTCTTTTAGGTTGTTCTTCTATATTAAATAAGCTCATGACCGCCTAATTCTCCTTCCAAACCTGATTTTATTTTTCTATCTAAATAATCCTGCGCCCTATATATTTTAGGATCCACTGACAATGGAGATATTTCCATGTTTAACATCTTTGCATAAAAATACAATGCATGTTCTGTGCCCACTAGATTATTACTGTTGAAGCTTCTCTTTCCTATTACAGGCAACCATCTATAAAATTCACAGATACGATTAAATGTAACAGTGTCAGCGAACCAAAATACATCACCCAATCTGTGAAAAGGAAACTGTACATCATCCTTGGTAGTATGACAAGTGTAAAAAGTGTTGACTTCTGGATATACTAGATCATACTTTACAAAATGATCAATTTGATAGTCATCAAAAAACATGTCACATCTTATCTTAATGCATAGATCATAATGAAAATCATTTTCAAACTCATGGATTTTCTTTAAATGTGCCGCTCGCATTACACTATAGAATTGTCCTGCGGCCCAATCTAATTTAGTTTCTCCGTGCTCATTGAGATGCACAGCATTTTGTTCGCGCAGGTCTTTGATTTTATTTTTGTTAGAAATTTCATCTTCAAATATACACGCTTTGGGTTTTATTGCGTCTACGAATCTTTTCTTTTCATCATCGGATATTTTGTCCCCGGGCACAGTATTATAATCCCAGCCTTCATGCATCAGCAAACGATGGGGCGGAGAATTATAATCCCATAAATGACAAAATATATCTATGTCATCGACTTCATATGATTGTTTAATTTTATCAATTAGTTTAAACCACGTATGATAACACTTTTCCCATGTTCGAGGTTGTCCACTGATGCAAATAGCCACTTTCATTTGGCATTTTTCCATTTAGTATAGTAAGGTTCAAACTCAGGAAATGTAGCCAAAAAGTTTGTTCCTCTGCGTCGATCATGTTCGTCTACAAACGCAACTAAATCTTTTTGATATACTGTGACTTCTTCTAGATCTGTTTGATTCATTGTTAATTCGTATATACGTTTAAATTTTTCAGCTTCCCATTTGAAAAATCCCTGATTAGCACTTCCGTACCATTCACCGTTTTCTAAATTACGATACATCATTGTTACTTGATTGAAAATGTATTCCTTGGCCCATGCCGAAGGCATTACATGAAAGATACTTTGATGTGCAGGATGTCTTAGGAAAGGTGCATCTAAAATCAACGGAGCATGAACTGCATCGTGCCCGCCGAATTCGTTTTTAATGTCTAACACATCTTGTAAGAACAATGTGTATGTAGGTACACTGAGAACATTATAGGTACTCATGATAGTAATAGTACACTGGGGGATTTCTTTTAATACCCTACGGATATTACTTAACCAAAGTTCATAATTCATGCCGTCGCGAATATATTCTGCGGCCTTGCCATGAGCATCACAGCTTGTAAAGATTTTAAACTTTTTAACTTTCTTTTCTTCACAGATAATTTTAACTTTTTCAAGGAATCTGTCAAATAACTGCGGTGGTACACACAAATTGCTATTGATACTTAAATGGATATCTGGATTAGGATTCTCGATTACGTAGTCGAGAACTTTAAATGTGTCTTTACACAATAAAGGTTCTCCACCGGTTATCCTAAAGTGCTGAAGTTCTTTATAAACAGTGGGCCACCATTTCCAAAATGCTTCAACATAGGGATTATATTGATTATGCGGAATAGGCATTTGGTCAATTTGTTTAAGTCCAGCAATGTCATTAAATTTACCATGTGTTGGATATGGGCCGTGCTGTTTAACTTCTTCCATCCACAAACTACTGACCTGCGGACTACAATAGCTACATTTAAAATTACAGACGTTACTGAAACTAACTTCGAGATAACTGGGAACAACGTTGCTGTCCCATGGTAAGTTACGAACTTCGTCAAAGTGAGGCTTTGCCCATACGTCATAGCTCTTATAGATTCTATCGCTGAGTGCATCTGGTGCGCTGTCTTCTACTTTCCAACAATAGTCACATTCTTTAGGACGGTCGCCCTCCAACATTTTTTTACGCTGTTCTTTTTTAAACTGTGTATTATGCAATGCACTGGGATCTGCGGCCAGTTCGTCCAAGGGAATTTTGTGCGTAGTGGGATGGTGACAACTGTGGTTGTGACCTGTTTGTAGATGCAGAGTTACCTGCTTCCATTTGGCAATACAAAAACTAGGACTAACATCGTTAATCTTTTTTTGAAATGCAATGATATCTTTATTGTGTTCCATATTAATTTATTGAGTTATCTACTTGATTTTCTTTGACCTGTGCACCAAGTCTTGGTGGGTTAATCCAGCTTTCCTTGAACATTTTACTTCCGTTATAGTCAAGTTCTGCAATCTCTAATCCTAGGTTTGTTCTCAATGATTCTCCCAGTTTGAATATTTCGTCTTGTAGTTTTTTCTTATCGTATGTCCAACCGCTGGTCAAACATTTTTCTGACTCTCCAGCAAACCGGGGCTGAACAGCATTTTTCCAAAAATCATCATGCCATTCAAAATCACGCACCAACGTAAAATCAAAGTCATTTCTGGCGATATTAGACATGTAGCAACCCAATCTAGTTCCATACATGGCCCATAGCCCATTGTACACATCGGCGCCGACACTGGCCCATACTAATAAACGTTTATAGTTTCTATCGTGTACTCGCTGTTTTAGTTGTCGAGGATCCACTGTTACGCCACCTTCTAATGCTAGTTTAACACCTTCTCGAAAGCCTGCACGATATGCTTGGTAAGCACTGGCATTATTAAAAACGTCACTGTAGATGTTATTCATTTGATGATAGTAAATGTCCCAGCAAAAGTCAACTTGTGCTTTGGGATCTTCTGCGGCTTCGTGTGTACGCATTTGTTCTACCACATGTTTGGGCCAAAGTTTAATACCACCATTGCCATATACTAGTCCGTTGACAACATTCTTGCCTGCCCATGATATAACGTCATGGCGACTAATTTTCGACATGTCTAATTCAATGCTTAAAAAGTCATCACGTACAATGTTATCTGCATCTACTGTAATGAATCTATCTGTTTCAGCGGCAGCGGCAGCGGCTTTGTGTGCCGCATCAAAGCCTTTTACTCCATGTACACGCTTGGCCCAAGGAGCTTTGTTACATAGATCAGAATAGTTCTTATCAGCGTTGGGTTCGTCGTAGCTTAAAAATATAATATCAAAACTGGTAATCGGTGCTAGCATCTTCTTCCTTTGCATGTAAATGAAAATAGTTACATACTAATTTAACTTCTTTTTCACTTGTTAATTTTATCTCAAAATTATTATAGTTGTTAAGTTGGTTACTACTTAACTTGATAGAACCCAACATCATTGTCGGGTCATGTTTTTCACAAATATATAATTCTATGTCTTCATTTAATCTAAACGTGTTGATGTCTTGTATTGTACTTTGTAATTTTAACATATTACCTTCCTGTTTGTAAAGCAAATTTGGAAGATAATCTAAATTATTTTCTGCAACCAAGTTTTCATTTGATTTATAGTCGTATGATATAATTTGGTTGTCGTTGTAATATAAAAATCCAATGTTCTTTAATCCAGACACGTCATCGGGTAACCAACTACACTTAAAACTGATGTCATGTTTTTCAAATAATTCCCTGGAAGACACTGTAAATTTTCCAAACAGCTTGGATCTTTCATTTTTATCAATGCAATATATTTCTATGTAATCAGGCAATTCTTCCAAGTGTTTTTCTGAGATTTTTTCCAATAACATATTTAATTTAAAAATATTATAATCAAAAATTAGCTGTATTTTTTTAGTTACTACATCACAGTGTAAGTGTATAAAAGACCGTTCTGCATTTGTAGCGAAAATAAAATCAAATTCTCCTTTTCTGCGTTGCTTGTTGTGCGTTAATTCAAATTCATTGGTTGTTTGATTTTTTTTAACTATGAGCTTGGACAGTGATAATTTGTTTTCGAATAATTTTTTTGTCAGTGTAGAAGCAGTTATGACAGCTATAGAATTTCTTTTCTCTGATGGAAAAATTTCCATGGGTGAAGCAACAACAGGTAAACCTGTAAGTCTATTATATTCAACATACACTCGTTGTTCTTTATCTGTATTTCTACTTTTAAGAACTCTTTTTTGTATGTCAAATTCTTCAACTTGATCATCCTTGTCACTTACGAAGTCACTCATTTATTTTTTAAAATTTTCTAATATCTCATCAGTGAGCCAGCCCTTGGATTCATATTTAACCAAACCATGTTGTACAAAATTTTCAATTTTAAGAGTACATTCATCATTGACCCAGTATGTTAAAAATTCGCTCCAACGCTTGGTCCAATTGTTATTAATGTAATTATTTTCTTGTTTAGACAAATCTATACAATGCATAAAATCAAAAGTTGATATTTTTTTCTCAGTTATAGACTGCAATAGGGATAGCACCCAACTAGGCCATATATATTTGGGAAACGGTGGCATTTCATGTTCTTTATCTGCAAAAAACTTTATATAATTATCTTGATCATAACTAGAACATAAAACGCTGGCCAGTCCAAATATGTAATCACAGCCCTTGTCTTTGTTAAAAAATATTGCATTTGGAATACTGCTGACTCCAAAATTTTTAAATTCGATGCCAGCAGTACTATACATCAAAGGATCTACGATTTCATTATTAAACAAATAGCGATGCTTTGGAAGAACAATGGGATCTAAACTTCGCAGATTTTCCCATATTCCCAGATCAAAATAAGTCAGCAATTGATCGGGCAGTAATCCAATGGTCTTGGTATACGGACTCATTAACATTGATTTGAAATAACATAATGTTGGATTTTTTTCCGCTAAAAAAATGACATTGTCTGCTTCTATAAATTTTGCATTTGTGCTATTAACAATGACGCTGACAGGTCTATTGAGATCTATTTTTTTAATGCTGGTTATTAATAGATTTACTTCCGTAGAGTTTTCAACAGTTCCATTAACTATTAAATAACCTTCACTCATAAATCAACTCCTTGAGTTTAGTGTAGTGTCTTAAAATTGCCATTTTATTCATCAAGTGTATGTTTTCATTTATTATTCTACTGCAAATATTTTTCCATAGCTCTTTGGGATCTGGACATAATAACACGTAGTCATTGAGAGATTTAAACTCTACAATATCATCAATTTGCTCACTGAAACGCATTACTTTTCCTGGCAGCACTGCCACTGTATTTCCCACTGTTTGTCCATTTAAGATATGTGCGGCAATACTGGCAGCATAGTCTGTTCTGAATAACACTCCGGGAAACTTGTATAACCACTTGTAATAATGATAGTTCTCTTTGACATGTTCCCACACGCCAAAGAACAAGCGAGCGATTTCACTGTCTTTTCTCCAATACACAACGGTGCTCCACCACATGTCTATACCGTCCGGATGCAATTTTTGTTCCCAGATTCTGGGCTTGTAATTACGAACACTGACAGCGTCTTTGTACATTGCAAGTTCATAGTCGGTGTCAAACACTGCATCTAAACTGTCATTGCCTACAATGTAGTCAACGTCTATCATCAATGTTTGTCGGTAAGGGCTTTTTTGAAAAATGCTGTGTTTATTTTTATTATTGAACTGTGTGCTGAATTCTGTCCAAGGACTGTCCCTGTGCATTCTTGTATTACGTTCGTGCTGAATATCTTCCACAATGATATGATCAAATGTAAGAGATAATTGCTCGGGAGTGAGTTCCGCAGTTAAAGCATTGAGAGTGTTTAAATCTGTGAGCAAAGTGACATGATTGTTTTTCATGTGCAGTTTTACATTTGCTGCCGCTATTATTGCTAATTTTTCGTAGGCTATTTTGCCGTTGTTATACGCAATCAGCAAAACACCTTTATCAAATTTAGACATCTAAACCTACCAATCCTTTAGTGTCCCTTTTCTTTTTTAGTTTTTCGTAGTCGTTGTAATACTCATTCAGTGCTTCTGTATATGCACTGAACAACTTGACATGAAAGTCTTGTAATGCTGTTATTAGTATTGGGTTTTCATTGTCATCTATAAAAACAAATTGTTCGACTTTTCTATCTAACAAGTGCTGAACAAAATTGATTAGTTCCAGTGTGGCTGTAAACATTGAATTTGAATAACCAATGGTTAACATGGTATTCATTCGCTGTTTAAGGTTTAGTTTTTGATTGTTTAAAGTTAAGCGATAGTTACTGAACTCTAACGCTTCTCTGAGTTTGTCATCCATTTTGACTCCATTATATACTAGTATAATGTATTTATAGTAGCAAAATGAAATATTTTAAGGAGAAGTAGCTATTCCAGAAAAGGCAGGCTGGGCAATCGAGAATGTTGCACTGCCACTGGATTTTGTAGTAGCTTTATTACTTTCAACGTGCAAGGTATGAATTCCATTTACTTCCGTTGAATCCGCGCTATGTAACACGACCCGCAATACCAACTGAACTGGTCCTGTTGTATAGTTTCCGTTTGCCGCTACAATTGAACCATACACTCGTATACTTCTTCTACTGCCACCATAACCGTAGCCATATCCGTAGCCATTGCCATATCCATAACCACCGCCATTACCATATCCATAGCCGCCGCCATTGCCGTAGCCATATCCGTAGCCATATCCGTAGCCATATCCGTAGCCATACCCGCCGCCGCCTGAACTGTTACAAGTTAGTAATAACTGCTCTGTAGAGTTCAAGTCTCTAAAGCCTTTATTTTCGCTGATAATATTTGCAGTAGTTGAAACTGTGTTGGTTAATTTCACACTAACAACTCCAAATCTAGCGTACACTGATTGCCATAATCCAGACGCTCCGGATCCGGTGCCTGTTAAACTTAAATTAATGCTACTGTCACTGTTGAAGAAATAACGGGCTTTGTCATAATTTTGAAAATTTAAAGTCACAGTGTATGTTAAGTTAGAATTCCATGGTGTGTTTCTTGGAATGTTTCCCAAAGTAGCCAATGCCCGTTGTCCAATGGCTGATAAATTATGTCTTGTGTCAACATCAGATGACACTGTTTCTATATCATTCCAAATACTGGCAGTGATCTTTTGTCCGATTATAACACGATCTAATTCGTAGACACTACCTGTGTGTTCAGCGCCTAAATTAATACGGTCAATCATTTCATTGACCAGTGCTGCCGTAATTTTTGTTCCGGTGTTGGCTAAACTAGCAGATGTGTTTCCCCATCCATAACCCTGTCTAATTTTATCAGCTAATACTGTTCTGGGAATACTACTGGGATAAATGTCGGCAAAAACTTTGTTGGTATTATTAACCAACAAATTATAGTCACTGGCTGTGATTAATTGCCCTTTTGATGCCAATTTATCTTACTCCGACAGCTACTTCTACTGCGCTAATGCCGCTGCTGGTTTTATCGTTTAATGCTCTGCCGATAATGTTTATAGGATTATATTCATTTGTAGCCATTCCCACGCCCTGTATCTCACTGGATACAATACGCTGACCTTTTCGAACTGTGCCCGTTACTAAACAAGGTACTCGACCTTTCAATGCCACAGGATAAGCATTTTCCTGCATTTTCATTTTGCTGTTTAGTAAGAAGCCAGGAGCAGTTGATATAATACCAAATACTTCTTCGTCATAGGCTTTAATTGTTTTAGTAATTTCTAATTCGCCGCCAAGACGAACAATATTACCTGGGACTAGCTCAACGTCACTTCTGTATATTTCTGCCATGTCAGCAAATTCTGCTTCCATTGCACGGCCACGTATTTTAAAGTTACCATATTCAGAACCAACATCTCGACCGTCATTCATGTTAATGCCACAGCCAATAGTTGGAAATCTATTTTGTAGTCCGGTATCTGCATGTGGGGTATAAGTGGCAGCTTCACTGCTGATAATAGCAACTATTGTGCCCACGGTTGCATTTAATGAAGCTCCGACGTGAATTTTAATAGCACGGTGAAAAATTCCTGCAACGTCTTTAATTAGTGCTGTACTGAATCCGTCTACTGGACCGCCTATTAAATCTGTTCCGCCAATGGGATTCCATTTTACGCCGTCATAGACGCTGACAACTCGTGTATTGCTGTTCCACCAAAATTGACCGGTAATTGGGTTTGTTGGAGCAACTGGATTGCTGAAGTGCTCTAACATTTGAACTAGGTTTTCTGCCATTATTTCGCCATAAGCAGAATAATTTTTACCCAGCAGTTTAATGGGAGTACTGGTATCTATTTCCCTATCGCGTACAATAGCTAATCGTGTTCCGTCTGTTTTTGTAACATCATATGCCATTCTTAAAAATTCCTTTGTTGCATTATTTATCTATTTTAGTTTAGTCTAATTCTTAAAGTATAGACAATCTGTATTACTCTATTTGCGGACTTTTGCACTGGGTCAAACACAATATGACTCAGCAAATATCCTGAGTTTTTTCCATTACTGCCGCGGCTTTTTAAGCCTAATTCGTTAAAAATATAATCTCCGTTGTATTCTTCAGGGCTGACCACTAAACTATCGTCGCTGTCTGCATTTGGTTCATTTTCTTCCAGCGTACATGTAACCACTAAATCGGTGTAGTTTAAACCAGTTGTATGATTTACCACCACATTGTTATTAATAATATCAGAGTTGTTTGCAGTGTCGACTTTGTCAACAACTTTGAAATACGTTGGATTATACAGTCCTGCTTCTAAACCTGTGGATAAATTATCAGTGACATCGTTGTAAGTGATGTTTCCAGTTTCGTCTATGATCAAGCCACCGTTGCCGAAATGCATTTCATATACATAAGAATTATTGTTTCCTTGTAACATAGTGGCAATAATCAACGTCATTGTCTCAGGATTAATTGCGTTATGCTCACTGACAAAGACTTCTTGAGTCTTTGGATCCCAAATCTTTACGTGACCATCGATGTTAATATTTGTCGAATCTATCATTTTATTTCCTGTATACTATATTTAACTGTTTTTTTAACTACTTAGTTAAAGACAGTGCCTTCTCCGGCAAGTTCGCCGCCATATCCAATGTTAATTTCAGTGTCTTCTATCGACAATGTTTCATCCATGGACAAATTGGTATTTTCTATCAATTGTTTATTAACTGTGGAACTTCGAATTTTATCTCTATAACTTTTTACACTGGTATAAAAGTTTAAAAATACGTCAATATCATCACGACGAAGTGTATTTGTTTTATCCAAGACCTTGTTTATTAAATTAATAGGTTCTATTGTGCTGGACTTTTGTAGCCAATCTACATTAGTTTGTTCGCTTAACACATACCTAAACATGGCACACATCATTTTAGAATAACCGACTTTGTATGTATCTACAAAAAGATTATTTCGCAGTGCTTCTGTTATTGCATAAAATACATTGCAGAAGTCAAAGTCCCATGGAATGTTAATTGCGTCCCATTTAGAGCCATCCCATGTGCCTTTGGGATCAAACAATTCGTCGCTGAGTTTAATGGCACCACGTTGATTTGTTTTATCAGCAGTTCTATAAACTACTTTGAATCCTCCAGCAACATCTTTTTCATATATAGAATTATCTTCCAATACTTTGATATATGAATTCGCTGTTACATAAGATGTATAAATTTCAGCTAATTTGGATATAGTCAAGGATATTTCTTTTGTAGGATCATAGTCTTCGCTTTGGTAATCTACAAATGTCCAATAGCTGGTCATGTCGTATATATTATCAAACAATGAATACGCAGTTTGATTTAAAATGTCTCCCCAATTTGGCAAGGAACTGATGTCAACGTTTAATAATAACTGATTTGTTTTTTTAATAAATGTTCTTCTTGCTTCGTAGATATCACTGAACCAACTCTGTGGGTATGGTCTAATAGTGTTTCCTGCTCGAGAATATCTATGCAACTTGGCAGCATCCGGAACATTTGTAGTCACAGAATAATCAATGCCTTCATGTGTTAATTCGTAGTGTATGCCACCAGCAATACTGTCTCGAAAACGTGTGTGTATCCACTGCGGTATGGTTTCAGAAGTGTTTGCTTCAGACACAAATAACCATTGTTGATGTTTTTCTTCGCCTTTTAATTTCTTCTTGATTTGAACTACTGTGCTGGAATTATTTAAAAGATGTTCAACACCTTTTAGCATAATGCTGTTACTGTTAATAGGTGCCCACCATGCCAAGCCGGCTGCACTTGGATTTAATATTATTTTACTCAACTGTTTAGTAGAATAAATTCTCACAGCTTTGCTTTCTGGACTGATAGTGTCTTTGTTCTTTACCCAGAAATAAAACACATTATAAGTATTACCGTTGACATAATCTTGTTCTTCAACCCAGTGGTAATTATCTTTTCCAGAAGTAGTGTCAACATAAACTTCACCCGAAGCACGTTGACCAAATGCAGTGCCTTTGGCTTCTACTAACTTATTCCATTGTGTGGGATGCACCGGGCTTTTGGTCCATTCATAGATATCTGGTAGTTTACTGTCAACAGTTGTTCCCCAATATCTTGCTCTTGTCAATGCGTCGCCACTTTCATAGTCACTGAACTGTGTAGTACTGGTATCCCACCAGCGGCGTCCCACATATTCTTCATACCAGCCGAGACTTGCATAAGCACTCTTATATTCATCTGTAGTGCGAGTATATTTTGCAGGATCCACACGACTTATAACTTCTATGTCGTCTTTAAACGCTTTTGGTAGATACATTTTTCTAGGATCGAATAATTCTAACTTGGCCATGACTTTATTGGAATCATAGTCGTAGATTATCAAATGTTCTATGTCACTGAGGTCTAATGGCAGTGAATCGGTTTTAACAACTGTTTTTCTAATGACATCAGTTTGAATTATTTCGTAGACTTTATAGTTTCCAAAGTCAAAGCTGACGTCGCCCTTGCTATTGCCCATGCCGTCATCGATGATTGCAATAGGAAAAGCGGCATTATATTTGCTGGGAGTAATCGGTAATGTAAAATTAGTAGTACCTATCACGTTGCTAAAAGGATTATATTTTCTCTTCCACGCATACCCGTATGTTCCTGCATTTGCACCAGTGGCAGCATTTAATTCAGCAAGATTTTTAAATCTAATTGGCTTAAATGCAAATACTTTACCTGTGGTAATAGCTTCTGTGACTCTAGTGTTAATATAAAATCCAAAATTATTCTCAATGGAATCTACACGCCATATACCATTGACTGAGGAATTTACAGAGCTTGCGTTAATAATTAATACATAATCGCCAACTTCTGCTCTGTGAGGGAAATTACAAGTAACTCTAGCTTTACTCACATCTGTGGGGCCTGGGCATATTTCTGTTACTGCAATATTTCTGTCTATCGTTTGTAATACTTGCCAAGTGCCGGGTGTGAACATACTGTTGCTTGTGCCCAGTAAATTAGGGTTAGGTTTATTATAATTTGCAACAAATATGTTAGGCAAAAATGGTTCGTTTATACGAGTAAATTTATCGCTGTTATTAGTCCATGTATTTGGACTAACAGTGGTTATCGAATAGTACAAGAATCCGTTGTATCGAACCTGCGAATTTTTCTTATAAGATTTATTGGCTGAATATGATTCTATATTATATAGTTCAGAAAAATCACTGTACAATGCAGGCAGATCATCTAATGTAGCAACACTAAAATTAGTATCTCCTTCGATGACAGGACCGCTGGTTTTTAAATCAGTGTATGTTCTATCTAATGGTTTAAATGTTAAATTTTTTCTATACGGTTTATGCACCCATTTCTGTGAATTATCAGTTATATAGTGAATATAAGGACTTACTCTATCATCATTGTCGGCTACAAAACTAATAACCTGTGGATTGCGGGCCAAGTCATCAGATGCTAATTCAAATTCATAGAATTCAATATTTTTAGTATTTCCAAACTCGCCTATGCGTACCATGTATTCTTCCAGGGGTTTGGTCGAACTTCCGTCGCTGTGAGTCAGTGGCTCCAGGCCTGCAAATACCTGCTTGGTACCTTTTGTATAAGTAATCGCATTTTTAAACAGCGTCTCTGTTTCTTCTTGCAAAAACAATTGGCGTAATTCTGGATTTCTAGTTAATCCAAATTGAGCTCTGCTAGCAGCCAGTATTGTTTTATCGTCGACAACGTTTTCTATGTCTAATAAATTTCTTCCAACTTCAGAGAACGTGTCGTAGTTGGGAATAATAGAATCATCGCTGACAACATACCCAGGAACAAAATATTTCCCATCCCAAATTTGACTCTTTTTGCCGCCTATTACAAAACTACGCTTGGTTGTACACTGATCCGGCAGGAAGTATATGTCATTGAACACGCTGATGGAATCTAAATGTACAACCGATTCGTAGGTAGCAAATGTTAATTTAATGCCATAAATTGGATTGCCAGTATCCTTGGTTTTAACTGTGATATTATCACTGCGCTCAACTAATAAATCTTTGCTGAACAATGGTTTATTTTTGCGATCCACACATTGTCCAACGTTTTCGTTGGTGCCTTCTAAATTTTCTAATTGTCCCCGAGGCATTGTCAATACAATACCAGAAGCCGCTGGATTTAAATCAATGTAATTACCGGGAGCAATAATTTCATTGCTCCAATATATAAATTGACTTGCACTCAACTGCCAATTACGTAGATCATAGGATTCAACTTCTTCAAATTTAAATCCCTGGCTTTCTAAATATTTTCCATAGCCGACAATGATGTCATATATTTCTTGTCTGCTCGCAAACTCTTGTCCGTAGGTCAGAGATGTTAGTTCGTTGCTGTAAACATTTTTTTCTTTGACTACAATATTGCCTATAGTTTTGGCAGTAACACCACTATTTGCCACAGGAGTAAAATAATTAAAATATCCCTGTTCATTGGCAAATCCATGAACAGAATATGATGTTCCGTTCCAAATTATTCGCATTGCAGAATAGAATATTTCTCTATCTGAATAATGTTTAATTAATCTAACTGCATAATTTTCTTCGGGTACGAATAATGTTTTGCGTTGACTTGCAATACTTGTACTTTCAATTCTAATATTATTTTTATTACTGAATCCGCCGAGTAAGAATTCTTTGTTAACTGCTAAGTTGTTAAATTTATCTATAACAGTTGATTTAAAATCTCGGTTATTGAGCGCACAAAATTCTGCATACAAACTTTCTATACCGGCAGTATATGTTATGACTCCGTTGACAACTTTTCTATGATAGTTGTGTTCGATGTTACTTGTCTGCCAAAATTTACTAGTGGAATCTAATTTAATTCCCCATTTGTTGGTTGTTAATTGTCCAGGCACCCAGTTTGTGTTGACATATCTAGCAGGACTGGCTAAGAATTTTAATTTCGCTTCTGCGGCTAGACCTCTTTGAGTATTAAGAAACACAGTTTCGAATGGACCTTGTTCTCCTACTACCCAATTGCCGCTATTCAATGGCTCTGCATCTAGCCATAATAACTCTGTGGGCGCAAGTAATTTACCAGCAGAGTCTACTGGAAAAGTTTCTATATCATCCACATTGCGTACTCTAGCAAAGAATGGATTGGTTTTAGGCTGTGTCGGTGTATTAGTGTTTCCTGTACGCAGTGCTTTTTCCAATGCTGTTCTTTTAGCTGAATCAGTCCAAGAGTAGTAAGTGTCCCACCATGTTGGCTTTAGTGTATGACCTAACATTTCCCAAGGGTGTGAATGTGGACGATCAGTGTCGTACAAATATTTGTAGATTGCTCTCCAAGAGCCAGTCATTGTAGTGTTACCGTCATCGCTGCCTAGTTGATATGTGTAAGTAAAAGGATCAGCTTCGCTGTATGTATCATTAGACATTGTGAAAATATTATTTTCTGCCATCCATGATAAGACTTCGCTGTTGACCACAGTTCTTATTTCTGACCATGTGTATCTGCCTGATCTAAAATAACCAGGTTGATCTTCCAGCAAAGAAGCATTGCTGTTATTTTCTATGTCATATGCAATACTTGACCACACAGCTTTTTCATATTCAAATAATAACTGTTCAATGCTGTTGTTTGGATAATTGTTTTCGTCTACACCATCTTCTAAATATAAACGTGTGCCATCGTGTCTGCATAAGAAGTATTTTGTATCGGCATAACTTGTGTCTGCGTAAATTTCAGGTTGATAAACTGGGTTCAATCCAATTTTTGCCAAACTGGCAGGAATCTTAGAATTGAATTCGTCAGTCCATTGTCTAATAGTTAATTCTGTGTTGGCAAATTTATTGTCCAATACAATACTAGTATAATAGTCTTCTGATGATGATAGTGTATAATCTACACCACGTGTCAATAGTTTATTATCAGCAATAAGGTGTAGTATAGTTTCTTTGCCAGCACCGTGATCGATTAAACTTAATCCATTGTCAAGTGGAATAGCAAAAACATTGGTAACTGTTATTTTCTTTTCAATATAATTAATAGAATTTCCCCAGCCTAACATGTTACTGTGATACCAAAAGTTCTCATTATTAGTTTGATTTAAAAAGATGTTACTGACTGCTAAATTTAAAATATCTAAACTAGACATAATAGATGTGTTATTTTTATCGATGACTTGTTGAAGTTCAAATGTTAACTTATTTAAAAATGAGTCGTAGTGCTTGCCTTGTTTAATAATGATTTCACTGAAGTCATAGGGCAAGTTGGTTGCAACAATTGCCGCTTTTGCCAACGGACTATTATGTTTTAATAATGTGCCGCCGCCCATGCCAGAGATAATCAATGAAGGATCAGTTTGCAATGCTTCTTTTGCATTTGAAGCATTTGACTTTAGATTAATTGTATGTTGATACAATGAATAATAATTAATAACGTTGAGTTTAGCATTCAACGGATTCGTAGTTAAACTCAACGGAGCTGTTTTACTCACTGGATCGGATATCAAAGTATCCAAACAAATCTTATCTCCGTATTTTGATTTTTGATTTAATATGGGTGTAGAGATCAATTGCTGATAATAACTCAACGAGCCGTCTTCCAGAGTTATATCACTGATAGTATAATCGTAGCTTTCATAAATCGGATTAGTCTTGTCTCGTAGATAAGCAAACTGTAAGAACCTCCATTTATTTACAGGACGAATAATCGCCGATTTAGTTATGTTGTTGGCTGTCCAGAATAATCTAGTAGTGTCTATGTTTAATAAATTATCGATATAACTAGAATCTTCTAAAATACTGGCGGACAGATCTAATTCGATGACACCATTGCTGACTCCATTATTAAAGCAATATGGTTCTTCTAATAATACAGGTCTAGAAATATTATCTATTACTTCTGTTCGATAAAAAGTTATTGGGTAAGGTAAATCATGACAAACTATTTTAAAATTGCTGCCAGATATCAAAGGCATAACTTGTTCAAGATTGTGAAATCCTCTTTTACTAGAAAATCTGATTAAACCGTGGCCTTGCACATTAAAATAGAATTTTAACTTTTCTGTTTCATCATAAAATATATGAATAGTATCAAATCCATTAGCAGTGGGGATTATCTCTTCGCTCCATTGAGTTTCTGTATTATCATTATAGAACAAATCCTGTGTTTGCTTTGTAATATCCAAACCTCGTCGAGGCTGATAAAACGATATTGCAGAAGCTGACAAATACTTGTAGCCAAACGGCCCTTTAATTTCTATTTCTTCTCCAGTGATTTCATCATTATAGGAAAACATTTTATCTATATCAGTTGTAAACTTTATTTGATTAGGACTAATATTCAGTGAATTATTTTCATTAATTATATCAAAATCGATGCTACTGACTTGTATGCTTCTGTCTAATGTATAATCATAGACTGGACCCGGAGCAAAGTCGAGAATAACCCCGCCCTTATAATCAATTTCATTAAATGTTTCTAAGTGTTCGTCATTGCTGGTATAAAATTCAAATCTAGGGCATTGATTTTTTGTTGTTTTATTCTGTGCAAACTGCCATCTGTTGTTTTTATAAATTAATCTATAATATCTAATATCAGAATCGACTGCAACTAACGCACCATCACCTGTTACAGTCGAAGTTGTTTGCACAAAACTTGCATTTGTATCAGGATTAGAAACTGTATAAATTCCAGGTGATTCTTCAAATACTAATCTGTCGCCGTTGACCAATGTGTAACCATACAAATCTTTAATACCGGCTTTTCCTGTATAATCTGAAACTTGTCCGGTGAGCATTGTTGACACTGCTGTTCTTAAGTTATTGGGCCAATTATAAAGTTTTGTATGCCTATTAAAAGTAATAATAGGACGTTTTGCTTTATTAGCTTCTGTTACAATGTTATTAACAGAAACATCTAAAAAATCTGCCACAGTTTTAATTAAATTAATATGATACCAGTGATCGATTACACCCCAATGATTTTCATTGGCGATATATTTGTCCATGGTTATATATTCCGGCTCTGAAGTAACAATTTGACTTCCGTCCCATAATTCGCTGTCCCATTTAATGGCAGGCGCATCGACTAATGGGTCTGATTTATCCCAAGGACGTTTTTTAAGATAGCTGTTTGGAATTCTTTTATCTATATTTGTTGTTCTTAATAAAGAAATATTTTCTCCCGTGCCCGTAACAAAATAAGTCTTCGGATCGTCTATGTCATCTGTTTTATAATCCGAATCAACAAAACCAGTGAAGTAAACAACCATGCCGTTTTGTAATGTTAATGATTTACCAGTTTCATCGTCTACCAGTGTCACACTTGGCTTCCCGATAACATCAGTGGCCATGGAAAATTTATTTCCGCCTCCAACTGCTTCTGCAAAATGCAGTCTCATCGCAGGTAAATCATTGGCAACCCAATAGTATAAATGATAGTCAGATAATCTTGCAGAGATTATCGGCAAGTCTAAAATATTAATATCTTTATCTAATTGAATGCCATCTTTTAGTTCCAAGCCTTTTACTCGGAAATAATTTTCAATGTCCAAGTAACTTGCTTTGCCCAAATAAGCATCTTCGCCGTCTCTCATAACAAGCATGTTATTAGCTTGGCTTTCTCGACGAACTTCATTGCTTTCTACTTTGAAGAATTCAGTGACACCGTTTGTAGCAGACCTCAACCCCAGTGTTTCTTTAAAGTTAGATAATTGGCCTTTGCTGGTCATTAAATCTAAACTAGAATCTAACATTTTCTTGTTAGGCTCTGTGACAAATACCTGCGGTAAAAGGTTTATATTTTTAACTTTTTTAGCGGCTAGTTCTGCTGGCTTTTTTGTTTGCTTGCTCATCGACTGATCCTAATGTTGCTGTCTGTAATTTCACTAATAACAATAATATCGCTGACTCCTGTAACACTTGTTACAACTTCGTTGCTGTCTGGTTGTATTTGAAATAACGTACCGAATCTACCTTCTGCACTTATTGGAACTATGACAACACTGTTGAGTTCTGTTTTCAATGCAGTGTGTATGTATGCGGCTAATTCTGTGAAGTAAAAGATTTCTCCAAAGCCAAAGTTTCCTGGAGTAAAGAAAGTATCTATTGCATCAATGACTTTACTTTTGATTTCACTGTCTGTTAGTTTTGTTTTAAGACTCTTGACTACTTTAAACTGTGCTTGAAATTCTGGATCTGCAAGTGTTCCAAATAAAGGTTTAAACTTAACGGGATGGAATATCACTTCATCTGTGATCATTTTATATTCAACTAGATTTGCAAAATTGTCTCGTAGTTCTTCAGTAGTAGGAGGTAGTGGTGCAACAATGTTTGCATCATTTTTCTTTTTCCATGATACATAATCATCATTGTATGTTTTAGTTAACACATATGCATCTATAATATTAGTTAAACTAGGATTCAACGTTTGGTCAATATTAGTATTGTGTTCCCACTTAAACGCAAGATCCATTTTTCCATTAACTGTTTCTAAAATAGTTTCGTTGGTGGTCAGTGGCGCTGGAACATTGTAAGAAAAACTTCCTTCTTCGTAGTTGATTAACGCAATTTCGCTGGCTCCTATAATAGCATTAAAATGGTCCGGATCGTCAGGCAAAAAGTTATTGTCTAAATCCAATGGAGTTACTTTGACTTTACTGTTATCAGTGTATCCGTCGTCGTAGACATAATATCCGCTGATGCGATATTTCTTAAGTACTGATAATTTGGAACTAGAGTCTAATGTAACTAAACTGATGTAATCATTGCTAACTGATTTAAAGTTGGGATTAAACGTGGCTGCAAAATTAATGTTGTAAAAACGAATCAATCCTTCACTGCCAAATACATAGTCTAACTGACGACTGGTAATAGACCAACCATTGCTTTCCCGCGTTACATTTAATATCCAGCCTGTGCTGTTGCTGTTTGAATTATAATTGGCAGTTGTATTTACTGGCGTAGTTATTATAGTCCATTTAGGAGTTAAGTTGTCAAATTTTAATGCAAACGAAACTTTTTCTTCTAATTTTTCAATAATTAATTCTCGTGTAACAGTATCAAATACCCTGGCAAATGGCGGTAATATTTCAACAAGCCTTTCAGTGTCTGTGACAGATGCGTTAATTTCCACTGGACCATGGCCATTAGATAATAAACCTGTATAAACATAGTCGATGTTTTCTATACCAAGTCCATCGCCTCGAATATCAGATACAGTGACCCAACGAGTATCGCCTGTATCGTTCTTTAATTTAATTAATGATCCAGGGCGCATTGCTCGTAGCTCGCCGCCTGTGGTGAATCCCAGTTTCATAGGAACTTTGGATGCCAATGACTCCGATATAAAGCCGTTACTCGAAGTTAAATCATTGTACGAATATCTCCAACGATAGTCGCTGACTTTAAATGCCTGTGATCCACTGGCATGTGCCGCTTTGCTTGTTCCTTGCTGTGCTCTACGCACTCCTGTGAATGTATTATTAATAATGTTAGTATATGTAAACAATTCATTATCTATTTGTAACATGCCGCCGTCAATGTCAAAATTATCAAATGCGTTCAGCGTATTAAGGCTTTCTACCGGAATAGTTATAATAGTAGATGTTGCATCCATAGCATCAACTGTAGTGGCATAATATATTGTTTTTTCTAATTTTACGCTGGGAAAATATTGTGTGCTGGCACTGCCAGTGATTCCTGAAAGATTTAACTTGCCGTAATAAAAGTTCAGTAATCCAATGTCTGTCAACTGTTTTTCAATGTATTCGTCTAATAGATCAACTGAGCGGCGACTTGCATCATCAGCAATATATGTGTTCTTGGTCACTTCGTCTTTGTACATGTAACCATCGTCACCGAATTCGATTAATGGTCGGCTTTTACCTGTTGGGTCGCTTAGATCAACGTAGCGACTGTGTCCACTGAATGTTCTATTTTCAGCTTTCATAATTAATACATCGCTGTTTAATGTGGGCAAGAATCCATTGTAGTCATCGCCGGTGACCATTCTATTTTTACTGTAAAATGCTTCAGGCGCATTGCGTTTGATTTCATCAACTGTTTCACTGGGCAGACCAGTGATCATGTTGTCCTGTAGTTCCAAGGTCATTGTCAACGTCTGCGCTTGATTATTAGCATTGGCATAACCAATGTTGAAAGTAATATTAGTTACATCACCTGCTTTAACTCTTACAAAATCATTTTCGGCAATTCGATACCAAACTTTTATTTGTCCTGTTGGAACATTAGTAAAGGCGCCATCGCCAAATTTAATACTTGTTATATCAGCATCGCTGTAAATTACTTCATACAAATCTCGTTCGCTGCCGTTGTATTCGTTGAGCACAATATTAGAGAAGTTTAAGTCGCCGACTTTTTTCCATGATTTTAATATTGCGCCTGTGTCGTCGATTGATTGCACATAAAAATCTTCTTCACTGATATTTCCTGTGCTGGGAATGTCGATGACTAAATTAGCACTAGGACTATAAATTTGTTCTACAATACTAACCAATGTTCCCTGTTTGACTAAACAGAAAAAACCAGTTTTTGTACTGCCCACACCTTTGCCGTCATTTCTATACATGACACTGAATGCACTGTCTAAATTTGGTTCAGACTGAGTTAACATGCCGTCTGTGCTGATATCGATGGGTAATATATCGAAAGTTAAATTTAAACCATCTACGTTTCCACCAATAGAGTAGTTTGTTAATAACTCTGTACCTAAATTATTAAAATTATAAACTTCAAATAAATTCCCTGTGGAAGTATTAGTGCTTCTTTTTGTGGGTGTACCAAACTGATTGTTGGAATTAAATGCCGCATTCATTACTTTAATGAAACGTTCGTATTCTAATTCACTGGGATCTGCTCCCCACATAATTGTCTTATTAGAAAGATTCACACCAGTACTGTCTAATATCGACTCTGACGTATTGATTGCAACGACTTTCATAAAGCCCTGTGCTGGACGAACACGCTTGGGTTTATATGAAAGCATACGTGCAATACGCAACACACTTTCACGTTTTTCTGCTGTGTCTAAAATATTTTCCCTGGCATTTAAATCCATACGGAATGCTAGATTTTGACCTACATAAGCAACCAAGTCCACTAATGCAATAAATTCGCTGTTTTGCGTATAGTCGTTGAACTCTTCGGGGTAGTTGAATTGCACATAGTTGATCATCGACTGGCGCAGTGTGTCGAAATCGTAGCTACGGAATTCTGCGTTCTTAAAACTAGAATAGACTACTGTCCAGTCTTCTGCTCCGTATAAGTTTTCTTGTCTAATTGCCTTTGGCATAGTTTGTCCTTTATCCGAGTTCTCGTTCTGCGGTCAAGTTTCTGTTAAACACCGCTACTAATTCTGTTTCTGTGGCTGTTGGAACATATCTTAAAATAATAGTTACTATAATTGTATGTTCGTTGTCTACTATATCTATGTCCAATAAATCTAGTCTAGGGTCTTTAGTTACAATACGCAGACAGTCTGCTCTAATAGTGTCTATAGTTTCATCAGTTAATGGATCAAACAATAGATCCCAAACAATGCTTCCGAACTCAGGACTCATTACTCGTTCACCTTTGCGAGTATAGAACTCGTTAAGCAAGTCGCGTTTTGCAAGGTTAATATCGTAGAGTTTGAAATTTCCCCACGTTTTATCAACAGTACTGTAACCTTTGAATTTTCTCATACATGTATTTATTATAGAATAATGTATGTAGATAACGAGTCAACAAAAAAGGCACTTTATGTGCCTTTTTTTATCCTGTTGCTATCAGCTTACTGTCATAGCCTAGATACTCTGCCCACGCAGGATCTCGCATTTGATAAGGGTTATGTTGTTTGACGACTTTAACCATTTGCCAGTAATTTGGCTCTTTGGGCTTGGACAACGGCTCTATTACTTTAGCACCTTTGAGCCAGTTACATGTGCCGCAACAAGTGACTAAGTTACTCCAAGAACTGTTGCCACCTTTGCTTTTTGGTGTGACATGATCCAGTGTCAAGTCTTTGGCTTGGAACTGATCTCCACAGTATTGGCAGGTATAGTTATCCCGCAGATAAACCATTTTACGATTAAACAAAACCTTGTTTTTTGGTCGTACATAACGCTTGGTCATTATGATGCTGGGCACTGGTATTGACAGCTTTTGACTATGTACTACCCAATCATCATATTCTTTGATCACTGAAACTTTGTTTAAAAAAGTAAGTTTGATCGCCATGGTCCAATCAACAACGCTGGGTGGCAACATCGACAGCGGAGTGCCGTCGCTGTTTAGTAGTAGTGTATCACTCATATTTTTATTTAATCTTATAAATCGGTAAGCCGTAAAAATAATTATACAGCATTAAATATGTATTGTCAACTATGACAATTTTTAAGGAGATTGAAATGGACATCGACTCACTGGAACATCACATCAGAACTGTGGACAATCGTCACACCCAAGTAGCAAGACAAATCGAACAAATCGTGTCCCAAAAATCTTGGGACGAATATCAAGTAGAAACACTTAAAAAAGAAAAACTCAAACTCAAAGACGAGCTAACCATGCTTTACCGGAAACGGCATGAGCTTATGCAAGAACATCACTACGAATAATTGACACAAATTCGATAATATTGTATAATACTTGCTTGTACCACAACAAGCGAGTATTTTATGAATGTAGCAAATTACAAACAAAAGTATGCAAAAACGGGTTCAAGTAAATTAGTTTTTCTCAAAAAAGATAAAATTAATAGCACACACAAATGGGTAGAGTATGCGTTAGATATTGTAGATATGTCTTCTATGTTAATGCAAACAAATAATTTAAAAGACAAATATACATTAATGGATGCGCTAGACATAGCACAACGTAAAAAAGATTGGCACTATCGTCAGGAAAACTTTCGTTTGCAAGATGCCATGCGTATTTTTGAGGCAGCAAAACAAATTGCCAAAAAATAATTGACACAGAGTCTCTATGCTGTTATAATATGGCATAGAGACTTTTTTTGGAGACAACATGTCCGATCCCTGCTATTATGTTATCAGTAGTTTAGAAGACCACAATCTTCGCACTAACAAAGAACAAATTATCCTGGCTCAAGCAGAAGCAGGTAACGATGAATTTTTTCATGGCTGTCGTCTTGCACTAGACAGTACAATTACATTTGGTATTAAACAAGTTCCAGAACGCAGTGGTCCTGATGGTCCTGGTGTTGATTGGGATTCATTTACCCTAGTACTCACTGGTTTTGTTACTCGTCAAATCACTGGCAATCTTGCTCGCGATACCATTGACCAATTAATGTCTAACTGTACTAATGCACAATGGAACGATTGGTATCGTCGTATCCTTATCAAAGATCTACGCTGTGGTGTCAGCGAAAAAACAATTAACAAAGTAGTGGAGAAGAAATATGCTGATTATGCTATTCCTGTTTTTGGCTGTCAGCTTGCTCACGATAGTGCTAACCATGAAAGCAAAGTCACAGGGAAGAGATTTATCGAAGTTAAACTTGATGGTGTTCGTGTTATCACTATTGTACACCCTGATGGCCGTGTCAATATGTTTAGTCGCAATGGCAAAGAGTTTGTCAATTTTCCACATATAGCAGAGCAGTTTGCCGCTATTGCAGACACATTATTAGAGCCTTGGGTATTTGATGGCGAGATCATGAGCAGTAGTTTCCAGGACTTAATGAAGCAGGTGCATCGTAAAAGTGATGTACAAGCCGAGGATGCTGTGCTACATTTGTTTGATTGTATTCCGTTGGTACATTTTGAACGAGGCACTTGGAATGCTACACAGGAATTCCGCAGTAATCATTTAACAGAGTTTATGAATCATCATCAAGATTCATTGCCTAATATGACAATGGTGGGACAAGAACTTGTAGATTTGGACTCTGAAGCAGGACAACGCAAATACAAAGAGATCAATGCACTGGCCATCGAAGGCGGCTATGAAGGCATTATGATCAAGGATCCTATGGCTCCTTATGAATGCAAGCGAAGTCATGCTTGGTTAAAACTAAAGCCTTTTATTGAAGTAAGTTTGGAGGTACAGGGTGTTGAAGAAGGTACAGGACGAAATGAAGGACGATTGGGTGCGCTCATATGCAGTGGAGACGACGGAGGCAAGTTTATTCAAGTTAATTGTGGTAGCGGGTTCACTGATAATGACCGCATTGACTATTGGACTAGTCGTAATACACTTTTTGGAGCAGTGGTTGAAGTAAGAGCAGATGCTGTTACACAGAACCAAGACGGCACATATAGTCTGCGATTTCCTAGATTTCTACGCTTCCGCGGATTTGAAGCAGGAGAAAAACTATAATGGGCAATCAAACTGATTACTTTGAAAAAATTGGATACAAACCAACATGGTACCTTGGAGATCGAGTGTTTGGTTATTGGAATAAAATTCCATTTATCGGAACAGTTGGCAACGACACAGTAATCAATCACACAGAAGGGCCGCGTATTAGTGTGCATTTGGATTTGCCCATCAGGTTTGACAAACAAATACATCATGTTATAATAGTAAAACACAGGGATATTAAGGCATTGCGTGAATACACAGATTAACGAACTGTATAAGGAAATATATGTATAAAACTATGTACAAAGAAGTTGAAGTGGATGTCGACTTGTCAGACTTTGAAACCGATGATCTAATTGAAGAACTAGACTCACGTGGAGCCGGTGCCACAGACTACGGTGATGGCAAAAGCATCTTGATGTCTATCTATGAAAAACGTAGATTAGGTCAAGACTATCAAACAGAACTTGAACAACTGATCTGGTTAGGTCTCGGCAAGTTTGTATGATAGCCATTATAATAGCTATACAAAATCCCAGCTTTCGAGATTGGAATTTTAAGAACATTCGCAATTGGTCCGGCAGTACTCCTTTAAAGAACAAGTTTTGGGAGTTTGAGCTGATAAAGAATGGCTGCATTGTCGAGATTGACTTTACTATAAAAACTCGATGCGATCATGCAGGCGCCACGCTCCGTCTGGGACTGTTCGGCTACAGTTTTAATGCAAGTATATACGATAACAGGCACTGGGACTATGAAAAGAATAGATACGTGATTTATGACAATCAAGGAGAGAGATTATGAAAAACTGGTTACGAACAAAACTACACAACTTTTTATGGCCAATGCAAGAGGCATCAAGGGATCCTTATGGCAGCGATATAAAAGTGAATTCTATTAATAGTGCTAGACATCACGGTCATAGTACATTAAGCAGTGCAACCGAACCTTTGAGATTTACAATATACAATGCTTCAGGAGGCAAAATTGTCGAAATCAGTCACTATGATCAAAAAACAGATCGAAACAATACGAGCTTACATATTATTAACAATGACGAGGATTTTGGAGAAAGCATTGGAAAGATTGCGTTCATCGAACTCCTTAAAAAAGGGTAATGCCGTGTTCACTGAAAAAGAAATAGGCCAAATACTAGCGGCACAGCTAATGGCCACTATTCGAAATAAAGAGCAGTCTTATGTAAGCAGTGTGGGTTCCCAATATTCACATTTATACGATCCTGGTAAAAAAATCATGTCAGAACTAGTAGAACTAATGTTTATCAAAGCAATTGAATGTGATTCAAAACGCAGGCAAGAAGAGGCCGAGCAACTTATCATGGATAATCTTAAAAAATGAAATGCACTACTTGCCGCCAAGAATATTCGATTCTCTGTGATTACAATCAAGGACGATGTCCTCTTCACAGACCTATAATTAATTCTCATTCTATGAGATTTTATAATCTTTTTCAAAGTATTAAAAATGTTTACAACAAACTCAAGACTAAAGTATAAGACCTATACAAATAAAGAACCTGGATTTCATTTTAGTCCAGATAATATTGTTATAGTACCCAGGGCTGGTTTTCAAATCGACGATAAATGCCCCAGGGAATATAAACTAATCATTGTTGAATGTATCAACAATGGATGGTTGAAGCCAGTAGCACATCAACCCGTACACGAACACTTTATGGAAGAACTAACAAAATGACAAATCCTTTTAGAGACCAAGAACGATTTATGACTGCCTGCGATCAAACAGTGGGTGAGTTTAATGAAGGGCAGTTTGCCTTGTATACTAATCTTATCACCGAAGAACATCAAGAATTACTAGAGGCAACGTTGTCAGACGATCGTGAGGAACAACTAGATGCACTTATTGACATTTTGGTCGTTACAGTTGGTGCTATCCATAGCATGGGTGCTGACGGCGAAGGTGCATGGAATGAAGTCATGCGAACTAACTTTGCCAAGATTGATCCCATAACCGGGAAGGTTCGCAAACGTGAAGATGGTAAAGTTCTCAAGCCCCAAGGATGGACTGCACCTGAATTGGCGCAGTTCTTAAAAAATTAATAGGGCCACGGTCCCCGTTGTTTTCTAAGGACCTGTGTTATATCGCCCGTTAAAGCATTTGCTTTAATAACAGCGTTAGTTGAAAAACTTAGACTAGGTAAAGCAGTTCCGGTTTGTGCAAGATAGCTACTACCAAGAGCAAATGCCTGCTGTGGAGTAACTGCATTACCGGTTTGCTTGTTAAGCTGATCTTTACGCAGTAACTCATTAGACTGTGACAGTCCTTGATTAATTACTTGTTCTTCTGTGGCAATTCTGCCATAGTTGTTGTTTGCCATTATCGCGGCTTCTTGGATTCTTCTTGGACGATCTCTTTCATCTGCGGCAATAAAGCCAGCGGCCCTATCCCATTCACCATTTTTATACATACTGGTTAAGTCAATCTTTTCACCTTTGACATAAGCATAACTGGCATCGCCTGTTTGATTTTGATAACTTACCAAACTGTCAAATGCGTTTTGTGGAAGTTTGCTTACACCCGCTCCCGACAGCATTGTCTTAACGCCTGATTCATTCTTTGTTAGATCATTGGCAAATAGTTGATTAGCTTTATCAGCAGTTACACCTTGTGTAAATAACTCCGGATTTGTAAATTTATCATTTCCTTTAGCTCTAGCAAGCCTTGCTTTAACTATAGGATCATCTCCGGTATACGGTTCTGCATTAGGATCATTTAAATTATTAATAGCCTGATCTATTGAGCCCGTGTTGCCGCCAGGAACGAATGGCGAAGTTAAAGAGTTTAGAACTGCAAGACCTTTTGCTTCTGCTTGAGTTGTAGCTACATTAGCCCGGGTTATTGCGTCGGATAGTTGTGAACGCTGTATCTCTGCATTTTGTCTATTTAACCTGGCAGTTTCTGCATCTGTTTGGTTGGGATTTGATGCGGGCATATCAGATACTTTGCTGGCAAATCCTGCACTTTGTCCTTTACCATCATCGTGATTAACCGGAGAATAGCCATTATTCTCCTTTATCTTTGCCTGTGCTTGTTCGCTGGTAACAGCGGCATTTACATCAACTTCTACAACTTCTGATACTTGTTTATTAATAGGCAGACCTTGTTCGTTTTCTTTAGGTTGTCGAGGAGTCTGTGCAGGTGCCGGATCTTTTTGCATTTGTTGATTTCCTGGGCCCACGGGATTTATACTACTGCTATGACCAAACCAAGGTTCGTGTTCTGGAACTGTGGAACAAATACTTTCGGTGACACCTTGATTAACTATTAAAGAATTTAATACGATTGAATCTGTGGTACTTGCTTCAGGTCCATTCATATGTATAACTCCCGCTGTTTCATAGTGTCCCAGCGAACTGTTGATATTACTGGATATCAAACTTGTTATAGTTGTATCTAGCCCTGCTCTTGTTCTTACGTTTTCGGCTGCTTCTGCATGTACATCTGCGCCAGCTTTGATATTGACATTCATACCAGCTTCAATATTAACATCTTTGTCTGCGTAGAGATTTAAATTCTCCTGTGTTCTAATGCTGATATCTTTGCTGCCGTAAATATGTACTCTGCCATCGGCGCTGAGTTCCATCCAGCTTTCGCCGGCTTTGCTGATAATATAAACATGTCCACTTGTATCATCTAATAATAGCTGGGTGCCGCTGGTAGTACGAAGTCTGATTAATTTACTGTTACCGTCTTTGTCTCCGTCATCCATGACAAATTGATGTTGTCCCGGAGTTAGTATACCCATGACCTTGCTTGGTGTTTCTCTAGTCACACTGCTGGTAGTTACTCCTCGAATGGTGTCACCTTCAAGACCCTGTTGCTTGAGAGCATTGCTCATTGGTTTGTGCTCTACGTATTTTTCTAAATCAGGATCAGTGTCTTTTCTATTCTTTGGAGCGGCTGGTTTATTTTCTCCTGTCAATGTATTTTTATAAGGAATTCCAGGAATACTAACTTGTGTACCTCGTTGAAATAAACAAGCAAACCAAAAACCTTTATCTAACTTTCCGGCCGCAAATCCAACTAATACCCTGGCGTCTAAATCTGGAGGTACTGCCCAAAAGCCATAACTTTTAATCGTGTCGTCATATTCTTTTACATTAGTGCCTTGATCATAAATGCTGGTCGATCCGCCGAATGGACTGGCATAGCTCACTCCTATCCAACTAGCTTCAACATCGGGATCTCCGCCAAATTCTTCGATCCATACCTGTAGTCTTCCCATGTGCTGAGGGTCGTCATTTTTCTTAACAATACCGACATATATACCAGGACTATTAGCAACACCTTTATTATTAGTATTGCCAGTATAGTTTTGTGGGACTTTTTTCTGTCCGAATGGATTCATTGGACCTGTCATTTAAATTCTTCCTCTTTTTGATTTTTTAATAATATAATCACTGGCTGAGCCTTTCCAATCGCTGGGTAATAATAATCTATCCTGACCTTGATTACCACTTGGCGGAACGCCAATGCCAAAGTTATAATATTCAGTTGTTCCCTTAACACCATCATTGAATGTTTCATACTTATTATATGTTCCAGTTCTGACATCGTAGCCCAACCCACCAGGATTGTTAACAGCGGCCGGTCCCGGACGCATTGTATTATTTCGTTTCCAATCTTCTAATCCCCCGCTGCCACTTTTTTGTAATACTTCTGCTGCCAGTGTTTCTGCTGGATATGGTTTATAATTAGAAATGCCTGCCTCTGCATATGATTCTGCCGATAATTTATTAGTATATTCAAAGTGAGCTTTGGTTTCTGCGATATATTGTTCTTTGGCGGCAGAGTATGCTGTTTCTTTATCGTACTGTTGCGGACGATCTGTCATGAGTTTTTTAGCATTTGCAACTGGGTCATTTACAACTGGAGGTGGATTATTTGCAATTTTTTCCCTATAACTATTTAAAGCAGTTAGTACAGGAGTGGACGAATTGTTAACATCGCCGCGAACAACGCCAGCGGCTCCCATGCCAGATTCGCCGGATAAATTATCCAGTTGAGCGGCACCTGTTCTTTCTCGTTGAGCTTGTAGTCGTAATTCGTTTACTTTGTCTGCTTCCCTTACATCGCTTTCTATGGCACTTGTCATAAACTGTTCAAATGTAACTTCACCTACTACCCCTTTGGGTAATATATAACTAGGTATAGTAAGATCTTTTCTTGCTTTTAATTTCTGAGTCCACTTACCTTCTTTAAAAGAATTTGTCACTGACCAAACTTGGTAGATTCCAAGAATTTGATCTGTGGTATTAAACAGCATTGTATCATTATTATCCCAGTCTGCTGTAGGCGCTTGACTATTAAAATAAAATAAATTAGCACCTTTGTAAAATTGCGCTTGGCCGTAGCCTCCCCATGCGTTGCCTCTAGTACCCCAATCTGGATCTAATCCTGGCTTACCATCTACGCCGCCAAGGCTATCTATAAGTAAATTTTTAATCTGTTCATCATTACTGCTGGAAAATTCTATTTTGTCTAATTGGTCTTTGCCCGCTAACATAACGTTGGGCATGCCTAACCAATAAGGATCTGCTATTATTTCTAACTCCAAGTCAATCAAATCTCTTGGCGCTAATAGCACCGTAAAGATTTTTTCCATTAACTTTTCGTTTTCTGATTTTGCGATGTCTATGTCTTCACCAATTACATCTGGTTCCATTCTAGGTCTTAGACTAGAATAATTAATAGATAAAATTTCATTGTAAATTTTCTTAAAGTCTACGTCTTCGGCAAACTTTGGAGACATAGTTTCTAATAACTCTGTTCTATTATTAATAGAGTTAGTCGGCTGTGATGCTTTTTCTTTTGCTCTCAGTACATTTTCTTTTTCAACAATCGCTTTATTAATTGTTTGAATATAGTTTTCCAAGGCGGCTTTTCTTGCTTTATCTGTGCCTTTTCTGTTTATTTCAGCAGATGCTACAATAGCACTTTGTTGTAATTCTTTAAGTTCTTTACGTGCAACACCATTCTTATCATTTTGTACATAAGGTGTTACATCTTTTCTATAATTTTGTACATTCATTGCTCCTGGTCCGGTTTGTCCTCGATCTGTCCATATAACTGGAAAACTGGGCAAACTATAACTTTGATTAAACTGTAGATCTACTTTAATAATATCTGTATTCAAACCTGTGTAGTTATGATAATATACTTTTCGCAATAGTCCTTCTTGAATATAATATCTCAGCTTGCTAATAACTTTGTCTTTGCTTGATTGTCTATTCAATAAGTCAAGTTCGTCGGGATACTGATACATGTTTGGCTGATCGGCTAAGAATATTAAAAAGATATGTTTTACTGCATAACGACCTCGAATGTAGTCAAAGTTTTTATTGACTGTATAAGTTTCAATTCTAAAGAATTGATATGGCTTGCCCATATTGTCTTCAATGATTTTTTTATTAGCTTCACTACTACCGCTGGCACCCTGCTTTTGTCCTTGCTTTTTACCAGGCATTAAGTCAGACACTTCTTTAGTACTCATCAACACTCTGTTAATCCAAGAAATAATAGTTGTTCCTGGTCGAGCAGTAATGTCCCATTTTTGTTTGCCTATTCCAAAGCGAGATAAAAACGATTCCTTTACTGCTGGATCTGCTTTGCCTTTACTGGTAAATGTAAAATTTTCTATATCCGGTTGTACAAGAAAGTGATACTCGTCGTGGAAATCATCTAGTGCCGCTGGATGTGGACCGGATTTAATTTCTCCGCTGCCAGCCTTTTGTCTTGCTTCTGCATATCTATATTCTTTACTTTCCAATTCTACAGATAATAGTTCAAAGAATGTTTTAACATTTTCTACTTGAATCTTAGTAGTATCTTTAATTGGCTGTACCAAATCCGTTTGACTGTGATGATTTGCATGAATGAACTTTAATACATACTCACTGCCTTTTTCACTGACACTGCTTTTAACGTCTGTGCTTATCAACATAATAGGCCAAACGTATTTAAAAGGACTGTCTATGCCAGTTTCGCTGATAAAATCTTCAGCAAGTATTTCTATCTCCAATAAGAATCTTGCATCTAAATGATTATCACAGCCTACTTCAAAGGCGGCAGCTCTTATATAATCAAAGAATGTAAAACCCATGGGTTCAAAGATTTTTAAATCTCCATAGCCGTTGTATGCTACACTGGTTTGAAAGTTAGGACTTACTAAATTGTCCCAATTGATCTCTCCCATGACAAATCTACCAGTGGCCGCAGTTTCTGAAATAACTACTCCTAGCCTAGGATCTAATTTGTTTACGTTTTGTGGATTAACAATGGTTAATCTCGAATAATATGTATCTGCCATTTTTAGCCGCCATCACCTAATTTATGTCTCGGATTTATTAATACACCAACATCCGATTTTGTTGGTCTAGGTCTTGTATTACTTCCAGGACCTGTTTTATTCTTTTCTTGTTCTCTTCTTTTGACTATGTCGTTGATAGCCGAATCTGGAGGTGGTGCAGGGGGAGTAGTAGGACGATTGTATCTGTTCTTATCAGGCGCTGCATCTTTAATTGATTCGTTTAATGTTTGACCTTTTTTAAACCCAGACACATCTGACCATAATTTGCCTGTGGCAGGGTTAATAGAATTTGGATCAACTGATTTACCTGCGGCATTGGCAGCTTCGAAATGTAAATGCGAACCCGTGCTACCTCCAGTGTTGCCCACATAACCTATTAATGTATCGGGAGGTATTCTTTCGCCTTTTTTCACAGTCATTTGATCTAAATGAGCATATTTGTAGGTATTACCAGCATCGTCTCTTAACGTGACAATGTTTCCATATCCGCTTTGAACACCATCCCTGTCAGCACTGACCACTGTCATAGGAATATTAGTAGTTATAGGAACTCCTGTGGCGGTTGTGTAATCAACTCCATTATGCCAAGTTCTTTTACCAGTTATAGGATGTATTCTCCAGCCCCATCCATCATTAATATAACCCATTAGTTAACTCCTGCGAGTTTTTCTAACAATGCCGTATCTCTAGGAACTAAAACTGTTAGTCCGGCTGTAAAATCCCAAATGGGATCTTTTATCAAATCTGCATTGGCTAATGCAATCATCCACCAATATCTACTAGACCCATATTGTTGGTAACTGAATAAATCTATTCTATTTTCGCATTCTGTAGGTACCACTACGTAGTCACCATTGACAGTAGACATTACCGGAAGTTTAGCTACATCTAAATAAAAACTTCGATATCGACTGTCACGTAGATAACTTTTTGTATCATACATCGTTCCAGAAAAATTATTTACTGCCATGATTAAATGTATCCTCGACTGTTCAACTTACCAGAAGCAAAATCTTCTAAATTAAAAGTATTAACAGTTTTATATAAATTCTGTTGCACTAACAATCCAATGCTTATTGTAAAAAACACAGGGAGATAAATCTCTTTTTGTCGACTAGCAGTAACAACTATTTCCGGAACTTCGCCTTCAGGAATGGCATTTGTTGGTACATTATTTTTTCTAACAGATTCAATGTCTTTGTATATATCACTGTTTGGATCAATTTTGCCTTTAACATAATCCACATCTTCAGGAAATGTCATATTAAATTTACTGATGACCACAGGAATGTTATCAAATACTTGATTGCCGTAGGCAAAGAATCGTAGTATTCTCGGCGGCAATCCTCGCAACGGATCGGTTCTACCATAATTCATCTTTGTATATGTACGCAAGAATCTCAGCGCATACGCACTTAAATTGAAATGTTCGCTGGTATGGGCACTGAACTTGCAGGTCATATTGATACTGGGATTTTCAGTTCTTCCATAACCATATGTTTGATAGTTAGTATGACTCATACCATAACTATCATATTTGACTTCTTGCCCGTATTCAATCTGAGGTGTATAAGGGAAATCCAATTTCTTAAGATTTCCCACAGGGTTTCTTGGTTGTAGATATACTGTACTCATATCATTATTTATGGTGAAATAATGTATAGTTTTAATGAAAAGACTTGACAGCAGTAATAAAAATGTGTTATTATTAGTCTATGGCAACATCACAAGCAAACCCCCTAGCAAAACAGTATCTTACTAACAAAGAACTGTTAAAAGAAATTCATTTAAGTAAAAATCAGTACAGCAGTTATTCCAAACCGGAATATTCTGACTACGATTTAATTCTGCCCAGTGTTGATAAGATTAATATTAGAACTATTGCTGATGCTAAACGAACCAAGGCACTACGTCTTAGTCAACTAGCACTGGCAGAAGCGCAGACAATTAATCCAAAAACTAAACTGGCAGAAGTTGAAATTGACTACAAAAAGATTTTAAAGACTGACGTTGTGTTTAGAATTATGACACACGATCATGTTCCTCTCGAACCTGGACGTAAAAAGACTCCCAAGAACCGAGGAGATCATCACAGCAAATGTAATTTTCCTCCATTCCAACATTTTAAATTCAGCACGGAAGATGGTGCAGGTAAAGACGATTTAATCTGCGTGGGCAAGAGTCACTGGAAAGGTGACATGGACACTGGAACATTTTGCCTGGACGGTAGCATAACAAAAAAACTAGCCAAGAGTTACATGTTACTCTGCGAACGCTATAGTATGCGCTTTAACTGGCGTGGCTATACTTACGTAGATGAGATGCGCTCTCAAGCCTTGCTACAATTATCACAGATAGGACTACAATTCGATGAATCAAAATCGCAGAACCCTTTTGCGTATTATACTGCCGCTATTGACAACAGTTTCACTCGCATCCTTAATATTGAAAAGAAAAACCAAATGATTCGAGACGACTTGTTGATTCAAACAGGTAGCAGTCCAAGTTTCACTAGACAGTTTGAACATGAAACAATGATGCGTGACGAACGTGAACGCATCGCTAATCTTAAAACCGAGGATTTCTAATGGCAGATATGTTTAAGAAGGCGGCAGTCTTTACAGACATTCACTTTGGCATGAGACAGAATAGCAAAGCCCATAACGATGATTGTATGGGTTTTGTTAAATGGTTCTGTGCCGAAGCAAAACGACAAGACTGCGACACTGCAATCTTTATGGGCGACTGGCATCATCATCGTGCCACTGTCAACGTCAGTACATTGAACTACACAGTTGAAGCAGTGGATTATATTAGCAAGCACTTTGAACGTTTCTTTTTTATTGCTGGCAACCACGATTTATACTATCGTGAGAAACGTGACTTGACAAGTATTCCATTTATCAGAAATCAGAAAAACGTAGTTTTGGTAAATGACATTTACACTGAGGGAGATGTCAGTCTTGTTCCGTGGTTAGTCGGTGAGGAGTGGACTGGCATGAAGCGATTACAAAGTCGTTATGTATTTGGTCACTTTGAACTTCCTAACTTTAAAATGAATGCCAATGTTGCAATGCCGGATCATGGTGGATTGAATGGTGGACATTTTCCCAATCAAGAACGTGTCTTTTCTGGACACTTTCATATGAGGCAGCACAGTGGCAATGTCAGTTATATTGGCAATGCCTTTCCACACAACTATGCCGATGCATGGGATGATGATCGAGGAATGATGGTTCTTGAGCACGGCGGTCAACCTAAATATATTGCATGGCCAGATGCTCCAAAATTTAAAACTATTGATCTTACAAGATTGATTGATGATCCTACAAAATACATGGATGCCAATTCATTCCTGCGTGTTACCTGCGATGCTGATATTAGTTTTGAAGAAGCAAACTTCTTAAAAGAAAGTTGGCAGGAAGAATACAAGCTACGTGAGATTAGTTTGATTCCCGCTAAACGAGAAGAACATGCACAGGACTGGAGTGGCGATGTACACTTTGAATCCGTGGATCAAATCGTTGTACAACAACTTACAGCCATTGAAAGTGAAGTAGTAGATCGCCAAACACTGATTGACATCTACAACGGACTTCACGTATAATATACATTCATGATTAAATTAAAATCTCTAACAGTTAAAAACTTTCTTAGCGTAGGCAATGTAACCCAAGCACTAAAATTTGATCAACATGGTCTTACACTAGTATTGGGTAATAACTTAGACTTGGGCGGCGATGGCAGTCGCAACGGCACTGGTAAAACTACTATTGTCAATGCACTGAGCTATGTCTTATACGGCAATGCATTAACTAACATTCGCAAAGATAACTTAATTAATAAAACTAACAGCAAAAGTATGTTAGTTACCTGCGAGTTTGACTGCGAAGGACATAGTTATCGCATTGAACGAGGACGTAAACCAAACGTACTTCGCTTCATTGTTGACGACAAAGAAACCGACAGCCTTGAGACGGAAGAACAACAAGGCGAGAACAAAGAAACGCAGGCAGACATCGAACGCATACTTGGCATGGGTCATGATATGTTCAAGCACATTGTTGCACTCAATACTTACACTGAACCTTTCCTTAGTTTAAAGACTAATGACCAAAGAGATATCATCGAACAGTTGTTGGGTATTACTCAGCTCAGTGAAAAAGCAACATTACTTAAAGATTTAATAAAGAATACCAAAGATGCAGTCAAAGAAGAAGAATATAGAATCAAAGCCATCGGGGACGCTAATACTAAAATTAAAACGTCTATCGAGGATTTGGAACGTCGTAGTCGTTTATGGCAGACAAAACAAACGGACGATTTAGAAAAACTTGCCGCCAGTATCAATGAACTAATGAACATTGACATTGCCATTGAACTAGAGAATCACAAAGCTCTTGCACTGTGGCAGGCCAATGAAAAAGAATTAAAACGACATAATAAAGATTTAGCTAGTCATCAAAGTGCTATCAAAATCTTAAAAAATAATTTATTGAAATTGGAAGGTGCTAAAACTAAAGCTGAAGCACATAAATGTCATGCATGTGGACAGGACATTCATGATAACAAGCAAGAAGAAATGATGGCAGAGATTGACAGTGCTGTTACTAGTTTAAAAGAAGATCTAGTTAGAGAAGAAACTGCATTAGCCAAAGTCACAGAAGACATTGCCGGCTTGGGCAAGTTAGGTACAGCACCCACTGTTCGTTACAGTAATATTGATGATGCCGTCAATCATAAGAGTACTTTAGAAACAGCACAGGATCAGTTTGAGCGCAGAGCATTGGACATCGATCCTTATATCGAACAAGCAGAGCATTTGAAAACCAGTGCTTTAGAAGAACTTAACTTTGACAGTATCAATGGGTTGACAAAGTTAAATGAACATCAAGAGTTTTTGCTTAAACTCTTGACCAGTAAAGACAGTTTTATTCGCAAGCGTATTATTGAACAAAACTTGAGTTACTTGAATCACAGACTGGCACATTATCTTGAAAAGCTGAGTTTACCGCATGAAGTAAAATTCCGCAGTGACTTGGAAGTAGATATTACACAGCTTGGACAAGAGTTTGACTTTGATAATCTAAGTCGAGGTGAACGTAATAGACTTATTTTAGGCTTGTCGTGGGCATTCAGAGATGTCTATGAAAGTCTGAATAGACCAATCAATTTGTTGTTCATCGACGAAATGATTGACAGTGGTATGGATGCCAATGGCGTTGATAACAGTTTGGGTATTCTTAAAAAGATGGCTAGAGAAAATCGGAAGAATATCTTCTTAATCAGCCACCGCGATGAACTGGTCGGGCGTGTAAATAACATACTACAAGTAGTAAAAGAGAATGGCTTTACAACATTCAATACAGATATAGAAATGGTAGAAGCATAATGACGATAGAATTAAAAGCACTCGATGCTATTAAAAAAGCCTGCGAAAAAACAGACAACGAAATTATTAATGCTACATCATGGTCTGAATTAAATTTCGATAGCTTACAGACTGTAGAATTAATCATGCAGATGGAAGATCTATTTGATATTACCATCGAAGACGAAGATGCAGAAAAATTAAAAAATTACAACGATTTAATAGCTTTTATAAAAGGGAAAACAAAATGACAGAAGAAAACACAACTCCAATCAATACACAAGAAGAACTTGTTAAACAATTCCAATTGTACATTGAAGAGAACGAAAAGTTCACGACTAAGAAAGTCAAAGCAGCCGCTGGCCGTGCTCGTAAAGCATTGCAAGAAGTTGCCAAACTTGTCAAGCAACGTCGTAAAGAAATCACTGAAGAGAAAGCGGCGTTGTCAGTTAAATAAAACTGATGACATGGCTTTACCAAGGTATTTTAATAGAAGAACTTCCTGAGGACTGTGTTGGTTTTGTTTATCTCATTACCAACTCAGTCACAGGCCGCAAATACATAGGCAAAAAACTGGCAAAGTTTGCAAAGACAAGTTACAAAGTTGTCAAGCAAAAAAATGGCATCAAAAAGAAAAAGAAAATTCGTTCAAAGGTCGATTCAGACTGGAGAGACTATTTCGGTAGTAGCGATGAATTATTAAAAGACGTTATCACACTAGGCAAAGAAAATTTCACTCGTGAGATTTTACACTACTGCACATCCAAGGCTCATACTTCATACTTAGAAGCAAAAGAACAATTCGACAGAAAAGTTTTAGAAACAACAGATTACTACAATGGCCAAATATCCGTTCGCGTCCACGGATCACATATCATAAACAGAATTTAAATCGGCAACAGCCACAAAGACACTACTGATAATGCCCGTACCGGCAAGTTAAACAAGGTACCCAATAACTGGACTCCGTGTCGCAGGGAAGGAACATCTGAGCAGTAGCAGAGACATGATTGCCACTATCCTTAACAGGACGCAACACTGGGTATGAAACGTGTTGGCAAATGTATAGTATGACCAAAATGAGTAGGCACTGCTGAGTCATTGCAACCTACAAGAATTAAGATGTTTATCTATTGGCTACTTAATTCTGCGTTATAAGAAGAGCTACATAAAAAGGTACAGCGTAACCGCCTTTACTAGAGATAGTTGTAGTAATAGATTACGATAATGGGCCTCCGACAGGATTTTCCAATTTTTACTTTTCGTCCTTAACAGGGCGAAGTACGACTGCAAAACCTTGACAAGTATTATCTAAGAAGAACAATTGATAACAATGAATTATGTTAATAAAAAGAATTCTAAGATTTGTGTTTTACTGTAAGTAAAAGGTAAATCTTGTTGTTCTACGAACAACTTAAATCATTTCTTGTGTTAATGTATCTTTTGGCTTAATGCCTCGATCTAGGCTTATCTTATCTTTGAGTATTTTAAGGAATATCTTCTTCTCTTCAAAGCTAATATTCCATAGGTCATTATAACTCTGTCCCGAGTAGATAGCCAATGTTGCAATATCTTGTATTATGGCTTTTGATTCCTTGTCTAAAGAGTTTAAGAACTTTAGAATGTCTGGCCCAGACTTCAGGGATAAAAGCCTTATGCGAAAAAAGTTGTTGGATTAAGATCTAAGCTAGATTTAAATTCAGTGTTGCAATTTTTACAACTCACACTAAATTCTTTATCCACACCCATTGTACTGGTTGTCATTATGGATAATTCGATTTTTGAAAAATCATTTTTGCTGAGATCGTTGATCCAGTCTTTGATGTTTGCATTATCGGTTACAGCTAGTCCGTCTGGTAATAATACAGTGTCTATACAGCTACTGACAATTTCTATGTTTTTTTCAGTTAAAATTTGATAACTTCGTTGCATTAGATTTACTTTAGTTGCTTCGTCTGCATTATTTTGTTCTGCAAGTTGTATATTTCTAATCTGTTCAAACTGTACCCAATTCAAGTTCAATAAATTTTGCACAGTAACTGGTTTGATAAAAATTTTAATTCCATTGTCTAATTCAATGGGCTCTAATTTTTCAACAGTTTTTATACTGCTGATAATTTGATTTAAGTTTATACTTACTTCGTTGGCAGTTTCACAGGCAGTGCATTTACATGCTACATCTAAATTATCGCCATACGTACAACGTTTGATACCGACTAACACAGCATCCAAGTCAATGGCTGGCATGGACATGGGATCGGTGATTGAAGGAACACAGCTATTAATCATTTGAGTTATTGCGCTGCCGTTTAGCAAAGCATCTGCGTTTTTAAGCATTAGCTCATCTTTGGCAGTCAGTGGATAAATTGGGATCTCGCCCATTTCGTTGAACTCTAAAGGTTTGTCTTTATAAAAATTACCTTGGCTAGGCAACTTAATCCATATTCCAGGCTTTCTAAAATATTGTTTTAACGGGTTGACTTGATTTTCCATTTTTTCTCCAACTAAATAGTATATAAAGCAATTACTCTTTATTTATATACATATTTAATGGCAGATTCAATTAAAGTCTACGGAACAATAAATCAAGCGACCTCTGGCTTCGAGTTCTCTCTTGACGGCATGGCTAGTTACAACCAAATGAAGAAGTTGCTGGCAGTAACTGAATCTATGGCCAAAAAAATGGGAGCAGATACTGGTCCCAGTAAAGCAGAACAAGAAGAAGTAGATTTACTCAAAGAGAAAAACAAGCAAACTCAGCAGTCTATTGATCTTGAAGAAGAACAACAAAAAAGATCCAATGAACTTGATAAGAGGTTTAGAGATTTAAGCAGGACTTCATCCTTTCTTCAAGGCAATTTAAGTGCCGCTGGCACAGGATACACAACAGGTTTAACATTACTAACCACTGGAGTAGGGACATTACTGGGTGCTTTATCTGGATATGCTGACCAACTGCAACTGGGTTTACAACGAGGTATCAGTGGTGGAGTAATGGACTTTGCTATTGCTGCCAAAACAGGCGGCGTTAGCATGGGGGCATTTTCTAAAGCATTGGAAGAAAGTGGCGGTGCCTTTGCCAGTCTGGGCGATGGAGCAACCAACGGTGCCAAGAATTTTGGATCATTAATCGGCAGTGTCAGAACAGCCACAGCAAGTGTAGGTAATCTGGGATTAAGCAATGATCAACTGGCATTGCTTACAGCACAGCAGGTTAAAGTTGCTGTTTCGCAGGGCTTTAAAGGTAAAGCTGCTCAAGATGTTGTTATCAGAAACACAGGGGCTCTGGCCAAAGAATTAGATACACTAGCTTTTCAAACAGGTAAGAGTGTTTTAGAAATGACTCAGGCTGCTGTTAAATTAGCGCAGGATCCGTTGGTTAGTAGCTTTGTTAGAGATATTAAAACAGGCGGTGCAGATGTTGCAAAATCATTAAACAGTTATGCCGCTAACTTCAGTGCGCTATTTGGTAAAGAAGGCGATAAACTAGCCAGAGATACACTAGGCCCTGCGCTTGCTGGCTTACCCATGATTATTAATGACACTGGTAAAAATATGGCTCTAGCAAGCCAAAGTACATATAATGAAATGGAAAGACTTGCTCAGAAAGCCAGATCGGGCGAGCAAATGACTGATGAAGATAGACAACGTTTGTCTAACACAATCAAACAAGAAATGACTGCTCGTGGTGGTGAGATAAGAATGATGGCAGAACTAGGCGGCCCTTTAGGGGATAGTGCCAAACAGTTTTTGTCATTGGCACATGAAGTTGAAAATTATAATAGTGTTGATGGAGAGAAACGTAGAAAAGAAGATGAAGCAGCCAAGCAGTTTAATACTGCAATGAATCAATTTAAAGCAAATGTACAAGCTCTTGCAATACCATTCTTGAATTTAATCAACGGCATTGATTGGACAGTTTTTATTAATACTATCAGTGCATTTGCTTCGGGATTAGGTACACTGTTGCACTTGTTAGATCCAATTGGTAAATTTTTAGGCATGGGTCCAGGCGGATTGATAGGTGCAATATTAGGCCTAGTAGCAGTTATAGCCATAGGAAAAACTGGCTATGGCTTATTGAATAAATCAGTGACATCTATGGCAGCTACCTTTACAGAATCTTCTGCAAAAATTAAATTAGCTGCCGACAGACTTTTAGGTATTGGTGCATCTGGAAAATTAGGAAAAACTGCACAGTCTGCTAGCCTAGCTACTGCAATTACATTAGATTCATTAAGCGGTCCGGCCACAGGTAAAATTGGTAAAGGTATAGCCAAAGCAGGAGTAGCCGGAGGCATTGGAGGTATGATGGGCGGCGGCCTAGGAGAAATGGGCGGCGAATATGTTACAGAAAAAATGGGAGTAAAATCAAATACAGGCGGCGCAATTGGTGGAACAACAGGAGCATTAGCCGGAGGCATTGCAGGTGCGGCAATTGCCGGAACTTTAACAGTTGGCACAGGCGGTCTAGGAGCAGTTGTAGCCCCAGCAATTGTCACAGGTATGTCAGCACTGGGAGGTTTCTTGGGTAATGTTGTTGGTAATACAATTGGTGATTGGATGAGTGATGATTCATCTAGTCTAGCCGAAACAGACATGGCAGCAGTGGATCAAAGTAATCAATATCAGCAGGCCAGTTTGAAACAAGGTCAACAATTAAATGCAAAAATTGATACTTTGAATGAAAATATGGGATATAGTAATAGTATAGGTGCAAGAGGAGTAGCAGTTGCAGAAACTGGTAATAGACAATTAGCCAACTTACAATACGGCAATGCTTAATAAATACTACAACAGGATTAATAAACAATATGTCATGGCGTAAGCATTTTCAGATACCACAAACAGCAAACGAAGTAGCCAAATCACAGGCAGCTACAGGCAACCACCACGGCAGTAGTAGCAAGTTTAGTAGTTGGTTAAAAGACGTATACGCAGGAACACCTAATCGTGTTGAACGATATATGCAATACGAAGTCATGGATCAAGACAGCGAAGTCAATGCCGCTCTTGATACAGTGGCAGAGTTCTGCACACAGTTTGACTACGAAAGCAATTTGCCTTTTAGCATTGAACACTTTAATGAACCTACAGAAGCAGAAGTAAACGTACTAACTCGTAGCCTACGTCAATGGTGTATGATCAACGACTGGAACAAACGTATATGGCGTATGATGCGTAGTACAATTAAGTATGGTGACAACTTCTTTATTCGTGATCCAGAAACATACGAATTGTTGTATGTAGATGGTGCAGACGTTAGTAAAATTATTATCAATCAAAGCAAAGGCCGCGAAGTAGAACAGTATATCATTAAGAATTTAAGTATTAATATCAATGATAAAGTAGCAACTAACCCGCTAATTGCAGACCAAAATTATGGTCCTACTCAGTTTAATAAAAGTGCTTTTACACAGTTTGCCAGTGCTAACACAGGCAGCAACAACAATACAAACAATTCAGAAACAGCCGTAGATGCCAGTCACGTACTGCATCTGAGTCTAAGCGAAGGCATGGATACTAACTATCCATTTGGTACAAGCATATTAGAATCAGTGTACAAAGTTTTCCAACAAAAGTCATTGTTAGAAGACAGTATCATTATCTATCGTGTACAACGTGCTCCAGAACGTAGAGTATTTTATATTGACGTGGGTAACATGCCTGCTAACATGGCCATGAGCTTTGTTGAACGTGTTAAAAACGAGATTCATCAGCGTAGAATGCCAAGTCGCACAGGTGGCGGCACTAGCATCATGGATGCCAGCTATAATCCATTGAGTATGCTAGAAGACTACTTCTTTGCACAAACAGCCGAAGGTCGTGGCAGTAAAGTTGAAGTATTGCCAGGCGGCGATAATTTGGGTCAAATTGATGACTTGAAATATTTTACAAATAAGCTAATGCGAGCAATGCGTATTCCTAGTAGCTATATGCCCACAGGTCCGGATGATGGCACAGCTACCTACAATGACGGCAGAGTGGGCACAGCGTTTATTCAAGAATATCGCTTTAACAAGTATTGCCAACGTTTACAAAATCTAGTTATCAATCCCTTGGACAAAGAATTTAAAATGTTCTTGAAGCACAAAGGCATTGAATTAGATTCCAGTACATTTAAACTAAGTTTCTTACCACCACAGAGCTTCAGTGAGTATCGTGAAATCGAAGTTAACAATGCCAGAGCCGCAGTATTTGGACAGCTTGCAGAAGTACAATATATTAGCAGACGTTTTGCGCTAAAGAAATATCTTGGTTTAACTGACGAAGAGATTGTAGAAAATGAAGCAAAATGGCTAGAAGAAAATCCAGAAGCCGGAGAAGGTCTAACACCTCCGGGTAATGCTGCCATGGCAGCTGGAGATTTAACTGGACTAGGAGTAACTCGTCCAACTGAAAATGATTTTGGACAAATAGATCAATTAGGACAACAAGACCAGGCTGCTCCAGGAGCAGAAGCCACAGGTCAAGTCAGTCCCTTAGGCGGAGCACCAACACCAACACCAGGTGTAGCACCTCCAGCACCAGGAGCAATTCGATGAAATTATTTGAAGTAAAACAAGAAGATGGTATCGTTGATCCATCTAAAAACCAACTTGAAACTAGTAAAAAAACAGATACTAGACGTCCTAGACTAACATTAGAACACTTGGGAAAACTACGAAAAATGCGTGAAATTCGTAAACTTGAAATGGAATCTAGAAAGGATCTTTTTAAGAAGATTTACGCAAGACCTCCAGCAATGGAATAAATTTACTATACTTACTCTGTGTTTCTTTTAGAAAACTGGGTTTTTAACTCTATTTTAGCACTATTCTTGTAATCTTTCTGTAAATATAATACAGACGAATTACTTTGGCCAAAAGGAGAAACACAATGTCTAAACATACGTTAGAGCAAGTATTAGAAGCCCTTATTAACAAGGAAGATGACCGTGCAAGCGAATTGCTACATCAGTTCTTTGTTCAAAAAGGAAAGTCAATTTATGAAGAACTTAGTTCTTTTGACGAACAACTAGAAGAAGACGAAGAAGCGGATCTTGAAGAAGGTATTGGCGGTTCACCTGCCAATGACTTCGAAGAAGAAATCATTGCTGACGAAACTGATCTAGAAGATGAAAAATTATTCAGTGAAGCAGACGAAGAAGGTGAAGATCCTATGTCTGCTGAAGAACCAACAGAGCCAGAAGCAACTGCTGACTTGGCAATTGGTGGTGACATGCCAGCTGAAGAGCCAGCAGCCGAAGGCGAATTGCTACAAAAAGCAGACGACGCCATCGACGAATTAAAAGCAATCTTTGCTGAAATTATGGGCGCACAAGGCGGTGACATGCCAGCTGATGAGCCTGTAACGGATGGTGAAGGAATGCCAACAGAAGAAAGCTTCCGTGCTTTCGGTGAAGCAGTTGCAATGAAAGCTGTTAGTGCTCCGACTCCAGGCGACAATGGTGCAAACACACGTAGTCCAGTAAGTTCCGGTAGTAAGATCAGTGCCAACGGCGCAAGCGCAGTTAAAGTTAACAGTGGTAACACTGCTGGCGGCAAAGCTGATTCTGCTAAAGAAGAAGACGCTGGTAATGTAAACAAAGTTGGTAATGCTAAGGCTCCTGCACTAAAAGGTGTAGCAGTTCCTAAAATGAACAGCGACACAGCAGCCAACAAAACTAGTCCTGTAGCGAAGTAATAAGATGGCCTTACCATTAGTAGAAGCTCTTACATTCGACCAAGCTGGTATCCGCACTCAAATTGTGGAAAACCAGACTGGCGGCAAAGACCTCTACATGGAAGGCATATTCATTCAAGGCGGTGTTAAAAATCAAAACCAAAGAGTTTACCCCGTGAATGAGATCGCTAGAGCATGTAGTAACATTGCTGAAAAAATTAAAAGTGGGTATTCTGTGTTAGGCGAAGCCGATCACCCAGATGACCTGCAAGTTAACTTAGACCGTGTATCACACATGATTACGAATATGTACATGAGTGAAAACAATGGTATCGGTAAACTAAAAATCTTACCTACCCCAATGGGTAACATCGTTAAAACTCTTTTAGAGAGTGGTGTTAAACTTGGCGTAAGTAGTAGAGGATCTGGTAACGTCAACGAATCGGGTGGCGTTACTGATTTCGAGATTGTCACGGTAGACATCGTGGCACAACCTAGTGCTCCGGCAGCATATCCTAAAGCAATCTATGAACGTGTAATGCACGATCGTAGACGCGGCGCCTTATTAGACGTTGCAAGTGCAGTCAGACATGATGCAAGAGCGCAAAGATACCTCCAGGAAGAGGTTCTTAGGTTCATCACCAACTTGAACAAGTAAGGGGAATAAGATGAGCACATTAAAAGAACTATTCGGCGCTGAGGTTTTATCTGAG